>Ga0160502_100143_pt1 | contig 87280 bp, 76 predicted proteins | sample DIDnMG_14_FD_108237 | JGI IMG/M metagenome (GOLD analysis project Ga0160502, IMG submission 108237) | Enriched soil microbial communities from UW Madison campus, WI, USA - DID2933_E24_Xylan MG | ecosystem: Environmental > Terrestrial > Soil > Unclassified | place: USA: Madison, Wisconsin... | reverse complement strand
TTTCGCCCCATGCTGCGTTGCTTTTTCTTGACGTACCCCCGGTACGCCTGCGAAAAAGCGCCTTGCCTGGAACGAAAATTCGGCCAGATCTGTTCCGTTCAGAGTGTTCAGACACGCCCTAGATAGAAAAGAGAGGCCGCACAGCAGCCTCCCCCCCGTATTCAATGTACCTCTAGCAGCTTATTCGCAATCGAGTCCAATTGTCCTTCAATTGAGATTGGATCGAAGTAGAAATAGCTTGCCTTCTCCAATTCGATGACTTGGCCATTCTTCACAGCAGGCAAGCTGTTCCAGAGCGGATTGTCCTTGATCGTCTCCAGACTCTCCCCTTCATCCGACACGAAGATATAATCGGCATCCCCTACATATTCAGGTAGCAGCTCGAACGACAGCTCCTGCAACAAACCCTTCCCCTGCTTCTCCATCTCTTCCTTGATTTTCGGCACCATCTGCAGCTTCAGACCCTCATAGATCGGCCAGCCGCCTCGCCCGTAATTGGCGCCAAATGCTCCGAACTGTCCGCCTTTACCCTCGATACGTATGATGGCCGCCTTAGCCCCTGGCTTAACAACGCCCTCCATGCTGGCTCGCGCAGCGGCTGATTTTTCCTCGAACGTTGCTAGCAGCGTGTCCGCAATATCCGACTTGCCGATGATGTCGGCAACCAGCTTCGCATCCTCGTACACATTGCGCTGTGGATCATATGGAATGAGTACAGCAGGGGCAATCTTCGACCATTGCTCGTAATCCTCACTGTTGTTATCATTCATAATGATCAGATCCGGCTTCAGCGCGGACACCGCCTCCAACGACGGGGGTCCTCCTACATCGACGATACCCTGTTCCTGTTCAGTCAGATAGGGGCTGCCTCCCCACCAGGTCAGATTGGCTCCCACTGGCTTCAAGCCGAGCGCCAACAACTGATGATGATAATATAGCGCCACCACACGCTGCGGATGCACAGGAATCTCCACTTCCCCCTTGACCGTGCTGATCTTGCGCGTTGCCTCTTGCAGAGGCTGCGTCTGCTCCTTCCCCGGCTCCGCTGTCTGCGCATTCCCTGCGTCTACCCCTTGACTCGCCCCTGTTCCTGCTGTGCCGCCTGTCGTATTCCCGGTCGCCTGTCCTCCGCATGCTGTCACCAATAGCAACAGACACGTTATCATGACGAACCATATCCCTCTTTTCCTATCCCGAGCGATCATTCTCTTACACCCTCCATTTTGATAACAATTCTCATTTACTGCAAGTATACGAGAAGCAAGCCCATGTAGACAATGGACATTTACGATCAAAAAAGGCGGATCTGTGCCGCTGGCTTGCCGAATCATACAAAGACTCAGTCAAAAGCTTTATTTTACTGCCCCATCTAGTGATAGCCAATTCAATAACGATAACTATAATGTTGTGAGCTCGAACTGTCATTTAAGAATCGTTAAAGGTTGGGGATCTACAATAAGGAGAGTGAGTAGATAGCAAGCCAAATAGCTCTCGTGGCTATAAATACAAAGGAAAGGTGATGAAAATCTTGTATAGAAAGCACCATTTTTTAATCAGCTTCTTGCTTGTCTTGGCAGTAGCATGGATGCTGACGGGATGTTCGACCCTTATATCCAATAGCGATCGCGAAGTCTCCACATCCGTATCTGCATCCGCCAATAAGGATTCTGGCAGCGGAACGCAAAATACAGCGCCTGAATATGCCGATGAGATCGACAAAACACAAATCATGACCTTTGAAATCTCGGTGGACACGGTTCAATGGCAGACGATGCTGGACAATGCGGAGGCGGAGAACTATATTCCGGCGGACATCACGATTAATGGTACAACGATCAAAAATGTTGGCATCCGTCCAAAGGGGAATTCCAGCCTTTCCTCGATTGTGCGGGACGACACGACAGACCGCTACAGCTTCAAGATCAAGTTTGACGAGTATGTAGATGGCCAAACCTGGCTCGGGCTGGATAAGATCGTGCTAAATAACAATTTCTCCGATGCGACCAGCCTGAAGGAGTACCTGTCCTATGACATTATGTCCTATATCGGAGTAGATGCGCCGCTGTTCGCCTTCGCGGATATCTCACTCAATGGCAAGACCTGGGGCTTTTATCTGGCTGTCGAGGATTTGGACAACGGTTATCTTGATCGCGTCTATAACGATCAGGGAGAGTTGTATAAGCCCGAATCGGAGATGGGCGCAGGAGGAAGGGCAGGTGCACCAATGCCCGGGGGCGCGAATAGCGGGCAAATGATGCCTGGGGGCGAAAGTGGCGAACGGCCGGTTCTTGAACCTGCAGACGGGGAGCAGGAGAGGCCTGCGCGGCCCGAAGGGAATGGCCGAGGGATGAGAGGCATGGCGAATAACGGTGTCTCTCTCCAATACACGGACGATGAGCTCACCAGCTATTCGGCCATCTTCGACAATGCGGAAACTAAAACGAACGAAGCCGATGAACAACGAGTGATTGAAGCTCTGAAGAATCTCTCCGAGGGTAATGAGCTTGAAACCTATGTGAATGTGGATGCTGTGCTCAGATATTTTGCCGCCCATACGGTAGTGGTCAACCTTGACAGCTATATTTCCAACATGGGACATAATTATTATCTCTATGAGAAGGACGGACAACTCAGCATTCTACCCTGGGATTACAACCTCGCGTTCGGCGGCTTCCAATCGGGAAGCGCATCGGATGTTGTCAACTTTCCCATCGACACGCCAGTTTCTGGCATTAATATGGAAGAACGCCCGTTGCTTGCCAAGCTGCTTGAAGTACCCGAATATCTGGAAACGTACCACCAGTATTTGCAAGAGATCGTCGACGGTTATTTTGCTAACGGTCAATTCGAGCAGACCGTCGATAATCTGACGTCAATGATTTCTGACTACGTGAAGAACGATCCCACGGCGTTCTATAGCTATGACGAGTTTGCAGCGGGGGTTGCGGAACTGAAGAAATTGGGCGTACTCCGCGCCGACAGCATTCAGGGTCAGCTTAAGGGAACCATTCCATCGACAACGGAAGGGCAGCAAGAGGACTCAAGCGCACTTGTTGATTCCTCGTCAGTAAATTTGCAATCACTCGGCTCTCAAGGTGGCGGTAAGGATCGCGGCGGGCCTCGGTGATGTCCAACAGTCATGCAAAGCAAAAGCAACCCCCAAGAATGCCGAATACCAGCCTTCTTGGGGGTTGCTTTTTTTTGAATTGTCGAGCTGGCATACCGCCTTCGGACAGCAGCTAGCCTGCCCTTATACCTTATACGCCTTCATAGCCTTGCGCAGCTCCTTGAAACTTGGCCGCTTGCCGTACATGAGGACGCCTGTGCGATAGATTTTCGCGGAGATCCAGCCAAGAACAAGAATCGTGACCACCAGCAGCCCCAGCGACAGCCCAATCTCCCACCAGGCCGGATCAGTCAACCCGATGCGCAGAAACATGGCATACGGCGTAAAGAACGGGATGAAGGAGGCCACCTGAACCAGCGTCGAATCCGGCGAGGACATGCCGAAGATTCCGATGTAGAAGCCCGCCATAGACAGAATCGTAATCGGCGTCATGGCCTGTGCCAAATCCTCGGTGCGGCTGACGATCGACCCAACCGCCGCGCATAGCGTCGAGTAGAGGAAGTAGCCCGTCAGATAGAAGATCAGACCGAAGATATACAGCCGCGGATCTATATCGGCCAGATTCAGATTCCAGCCACTCAGCAGTGACTTATTGTGCGGCATCGATACATTCACGACAAATACGATGACATAAACCGTGATCTGCAACAGCCCGACCAGGAACATCCCGGTAATCTTGCCGAACATCTGCTTCAATGGCGCCACGCTGGTGACGAGTATCTCCATCACACGCGAGCTTTTCTCAGCCGTAATCTCCGTGGCGATCAGTTGGCTGGTAACGAAAATGCCGATGAATAGCAAGATGATCATCACATATACAAAGCCAAGCGCCAGCCCCTGCTGCTCTGCCGTCTTACCGGCTCCTTCATCCGTTACAGAGATTTGTGCCGACTCAATCTTGACTGGCGCCAGCAGCAGCGCTTTTTGCTGCTCGGTAAGCCCGGCATTCGAGATGACCTGCTCCTGCTTGACGGCTTGCAGTGCAGTGCGAAGAGCGCCTGTAATGCTAGAGTCGAACATACTCTCCGATTTGTATGCAACTGATGGGAAGTCATCCGCGGCAGCATCACTCACCAGAATGTAGCCCTTAATCTCCTTGCTGCCGATCGCTGCCTTGAGCGACTGCTCATTCGCCTCAGGGGAGCCCTGGTCTGCATAGCCGACCAACTCCAGCTCCGCCTCCCCCCCATCAACGGGAGCCGCAAGGTAGGCCTTCAGTGGCTCCGTTACACTCGCCACATTACCCTGGATGTAGCCGATCTTATCCGGGCCGCTATCGCTGTTGAATTTCGAGATAATGTAAGGAAGATTCACACCGATGCATAGCAGTGCCGCGATGATAATTGTAGTGACAACAAAGGACTTGGCGCGCAGCTTGTTGCGCATCGTGAAGCTGACTACAGTGAAGAAATTATTCATTGGACTCACCCACCGTTCTGATAAAGATTTCATTCAAGGTTGGCTCCAGCAGCTCAAAGCGGGTCAGCGTCGTCTGCTCCATCGCATGCCTTAGCAGCAGTTGAGCCGTGTCCTCGCGTTGAATCCACACCTGATAGCCATTCTCTAGCCGTTCAACTCTCACTACCCCTGCGACTGACTCCAGTCCCTGGATCGGCTGCTCGCTGCCCAGAATGACCCGCTCACGCGGGAACTGCTTCTTAATATCCTTCAGTTTACCCTGAATCACCGGGTTCGAGCGGTGCATAATGGTAATGTTGCGGCATAGCTCCTCGACATGCTCCATGCGGTGAGTAGAGAACAGGATGCACTTGCCATTATCCCGCAGCTCCTTCACTGTCTTCTTCAGCAGCTCGACATTGACCGGGTCCAGTCCGCTGAATGCTTCATCCAGAATGAGAATCTGCGGATCATGAATGACAGCAGCGATGAACTGAATCTTCTGCTGGTTGCCCTTCGACAGCTCCTCTACCTTCATATTGTAGTATTCTGTAATGTTGAACTTCTCCAGCCAGCTTCTAAGGCTGCGATCTGCATCCTTGCGCGTCATGCCACGAAGCTGCGCGAGATAGATCACTTGATCGCTAATCTTCACCTTAGGATACATCCCCCGCTCCTCCGGCAGGTAGCCGAGCATACGGAGTTGTTCCTGACTGTACGGCTTGCCGTGGTAGCGAATGGAACCGGAGTCTGGATAGATAAGACCAAGCACCATCCGCATCGTCGTCGTCTTGCCCGCTCCGTTCGCTCCCAGCAGACCATAGATTTCACCAGCCTCTACCTCCAGATTCATCCGGTTGACGGCCGTCTTCTCCCCATATTGCTTTGACACCTGCTCCAGCACTAGTGGCTTCATCTTATACACTTCCTTTAGTTATAGATTATCGCCCAAGCTTCCTCTGCCATGGCAGCGCTGCTTAGATTGAATTACGGACTCAACGGCTTATCGCCATCAGAACCTCTAAGATGTCGTCCATCTCCAGCGGCTGCTGACCGTTAATGCTCCAGCCCTCCGCGATCAACCACTGCTCGGCCGCTCTGGCCTCGCTCGATATGACTCGCAGGAAGCCGCCGCCTACTGCCTCCAGCCTCTCCATCCCAGGCAGTTGCCTAAGTCTGAGCTCACTTTCATCCTGCTCCTTGAGGAAGAAGGCATGCCAATTGCCCAGCAGCTCATCCTTCTCATAGACGCCCAGCAAGCGCCCGTTCGCCATAAATATAATGTAATCAGCCAGCCGCTTGACCTCATCCATAATGTGGGTCGCCATCACAATCGTTCGATTGTCCTCCTCCATATACTGCTGCAGCACATAGAGCATTTTCTTCCAGGAGATCGGGTCAAGACCCGAGGAGGGCTCATCCAGCAGCAGCAGCTCTGGACTGTGCGCCAGTGTAATCGCCAGATCCAGCTTGCGGCGCAAGCCCTTGGATAGCTTGCCAAGCTTCATATTGTCATTGACCTCGAACAGACGCAGCAGCTCGTTGTAACGATTTACATTCCAGCTCGGATACCAGTAGCGGACAAAGTCAGCCTTATCCTTGCCGCGCATCCAGTTCTCCTGGCTGCTGGCCTCCTCCGGCAGATAACCGATTTTCTTCTTCGCTGCAAGCTCGCCTCTCTCATCGTCCACACGCTCACCGAGCAGCGTAATCGTACCGCTATCTGGCATGATCTGACGCAGCAGCAACTGGAAGGTCGAGCTTTTGCCCGAACCATTGGGCCCCACTATTGCTGAGATATACCCCTTGGGAATCTCCAACTGGAGCGGTCCCAGCCGGAAGTGCTCCCGCTCCAGTACAACTTGCTCCAACTGAATAATCGTATCCGTCATCTATCCGCTTCCCTCCCCTCTGTCGGCTTGCTCTGCCGCGCTGCAATGACCTCTCGCAATATCGTTTCCATCTCCTCCGATGTGCATTGGACACGCAGCGCAGCATCTACCGCCGCTTCGAATGCCGTCACGACAGATTGCAGCCTATGCCTGCTTCGCTCCTGCTCATCTACTCGGGCAACATAAGTGCCAGTGCCTTGCCGGGTGCGCAGCAGCCCCTGTACCTCCAGATCCTGATAGACGCGGCGGATCGTAATGATGCTGCACTTGAGCTGCTGTGCCAGCTCCCGGATCGATGGCAGCAAGGTGCCTTCCTCCAGTTGCCCGCTGACAATTAATGCGCGGAGCTGCACCGTAATCTGGTGGTAGAGCGGTTCCGCGCTCATCTCATTAATCTGAATAGGAATCCACACAGCATCACCTCGTCTCCTTCCTCATCGAACGGGCCGCTTCTTGAGCTTCGCCGTCATTAAGGCAGCCCCGCTTACGATAGCAGCAGCGGCCACCACTACTGAAGCCAGCAGCATGATCCACCACCCGCTTCCGTTCATCTGCCCCATTATAAAGGTGTTTACATCTATCCCCATCCTCTGCAGCATCACTGCTATGCCCACAAAGATTAACGTATATACAAAAGAGATGATGACAAAGGTTTTGCCAGAATAACAGATCTCCCAGTATACAAGCGTAACGCCCATAGCGAGCGCATAAGCATACCATACGATGACCTGTCCCATGTAAACTACAGGATGGGGTACCGTATTCCATAGCTGATCCAGCGCCACATAGTGCAAGCCGAAGTAGTAGAGGATGCCTATACCCGTCATCAACTTCAGATGAAGCAGTCTCGCCCATACAATCTCCCCGATTGCAATCGGCATCGTTCGCCACATGGCCACCTTACGGCTATAGAGGTCATCCTGCCAGTAGCGGAATATCGTGCGATTCAACGCGAAGCCCATACAAGGAAGCAGCGACAGATAAAGAAAATTGACCATCCAGCTCAATCGTTGATAATAGACCGTTGACTCATCTACGAACGGTGTAAGGATAATCGCCAGATAGGTGTAGAATAGAATGTTGAATATAAAGGACGGCCAATCGCGCTTCAACTCAAAGCGCAACAGATGTAATGCCCCGCGCCAATGTTTCATAGACCCTCCTGGATTCAGTGTTACACTGTATATATTGATATACACAGTATAATGACTATATCTCCCCTGTGTCAACTATTTGTTGCGTGATAGCCTGCATGCAGCACAAGCCACACGGCCTAAAAAGCAAAAAATCTCCCCAGAGGGAGATTTCATGAACAAGCTATTCTCATCTATATGTAGGCAATAGCAATCAACCTAGCGCCTTATGTACGGCCTCGAGCACCCTGTCCTTTTGAAATGGCTTCACGATAAAATCGGCTGCCCCTGCCTGAATAGCACTCACAACCATCTGCTGTTGCCCCATTGCCGAACACATAATAATTTTGGCCTTGGAATGGACTTGGCGGATTTCTTTTACTGCTTCTACACCGTCTAGCTCCGGCATCGTAATATCCATCGTCACAATATCAGGCATATTTTCCTTATACTTTTGAATAGCCTCCAGACCATTCACTGCCTCGGCAACGACCTCATGCCCGGATTCCGTCAATATTTGCTTAATCATCATCCGCATAAAAGCAGCGTCATCCACGACCATTACTCTTGCCATCCTGAGTTGACCTCTCCTATTCTAAGCTGATTTGATTACAAGTTTTGAATAAATATCAATCACACCATACTCGCTCTCCAGCGGCGTCACAACAAAGTGATCCAGGGACGCCTTCTCCTGCTGCTGTTCAACGCTCGGATGCGAAATATTCACATCCAATCCTTGATTGGAGAACTCGGTTGCGATTCCACTCACAAACCAATTGCCGAATTCCATAATAGCGCTCCAGCCCATCTCGTCCAACTGCTGAATCTCCATTCCACCAAACATACGCCCGACGATCTGCTTGGCCGTCTCCTCATTCATGGCGCAGATGATGCGGCCATCCAGTTGCCCCAACATCTCAATCTTCACCGAGACATCAGGATCTGTGCTAAGCTGAACCTGCTCTCGCAGCTCCAAGGTCGAGACGGACATCCCCAGATAGCCTGATAACACATTGGAACCTACCCTTGATACTGCCTGATAATACTCCATGCTTAAAGCCATGCGTTCTACACATCCCCTAATAAGACTAATTTACCAATCATGCACGAACAGAAATGAACGCCTTCTTGCACAACATAAACCGAAATGAAAAAATACAAAAAGGCCCTACTTTACGCAAGGGCAAACAGTACGCATAGGAGATATGCATCACTTGTGCAACCCGGCTGCCGTAGTAACATGTCATACTTTAGGCCCGTGGCTTTGCGCCCTTAATTTTCACTAAGTTTGCCCTATTAATAGTTCTTAAACACTATTTCTTTTATACTATATATTGGTTCAATATGTCAATAGATTTAATTAAATGTCGTAAGATGTCGTTTAATGCACTTTTTGATCCAAAGTGTAACTCACCCTTCAGCGCTCAATTTCATCGCATGGATACAAAAAAGCCGCCCAAGTAGACGGCTATTTTGCAAACTATGCCTTTCATACCCCTGCCTGGATCTAGCTGCCCGCCGGTTCAGGAGTAGGCAGTTCATCATTGGAATCGGAATGCTCGCGACGGTACCAATGATAGAACACGTAAGCCAGTATGATACCGTACATAAATTCCTGCACAAATTTCATCACAATGCCCCCGAGCTGCTGATCCTCCAGCGCAGGCATAAAATTAAAAAACTCTGGTCCTTGGAATTGCGCCAGCAGCAGACTGGTGTCGCCCGACACACAGTAGCCCATCGCATTGGCCCATATTTCAGGATCATTGTACATGGCAAATAAAGGCGAACCGGAGAAGATAATCAAGGCGCAGGCTGGTGTCAGCAGAACACCATTCGCAAACACATAGCCCATCTTCTTCACATCCGTAAGACGTGCCCATTCCTTTACCGGACATACAATTTGCCACCACATCATAAAGGCAGCGATCAACATGCCCAAGTAATAGATTCGATGTATGGTGAAGTGAACCATTACATAATCATGCACAACCGGTACATGATAGATCGAGAACAACATGTTGAACAGCACCAGCGTCAGCAAGGGGTGCATCATCCATCTAAGAGGCCTCCAGAAGCTTGCAGAGAACACGTGCCTCCAGACAAATGCCGGAATACCCAGCAAAATGAGCGGCGGTACAATCAGATACGTAATGGACATATTCGTCATATGGAAGGTAAAGGTCAAATGACCCAGCAGCTCCAATGGCCCGCCCTGACACAGATAATACAAGGTGATCCCCAACACGAACCACATTTTCGACTTCGCGGATACCTTCGCCTCGAGCGGATAATGTCTCTCCCTCCACGGGCCGATGATATAAAAGTACAGGATCGTTAGCGCGGCGCATACGAAGAGCACCACTGGACTCCACAAGTCTTCAAAGGAAAAGTACTGCAACCCCAGCACTACGGATTACCTCCTCCATGTTAAAAATGAAGAAAGAGCGGTCACTACATCGCGACCGCCCATCTCCGCCTAATCAGGCTCGATATTACCACCAAACCCAATATTCAGCCATAACTACCATCGTAAATACAACAAACACACCTGTTAAAATTCCCACTGTAGCATACATATGGCCACGGTCCTTCATGTGCATCCAGAATGCCATCTGGATATAGACCTGAATGCCAGCCATAACTAGCAGCAAAATGTACGTGAACATAGTATTGATCTCGCCTGCTGCTACCATTGTGAATGCAAGGAGAGTCAACACCAGGGAGAATATATAAGCAATAATATGCTTCTGAGGGCCTTCGACTTTATGCCGTCCGCCCTGATGCTCGGAAGTAGAGTGGTTTCCCGCCATGAGTTACGCCACCTTTCCCATCAGGTAAACTACGGTGAAGATGAATACCCATACGACGTCGATAAAGTGCCAGTACATGCCGGCAACATATAGCTTCGGAGCCGTTACGGTATTCAAACCCTTCTTCAAAACCTGGAAGATCAGAATCGTAATCCAGGTTACACCGAATGCAACGTGAGCGCCGTGGAAACCAACGAGCGTATAGAACGAGGAGCTGAATGCGCTCGTTGTATATCCATGCCCCATATGCACATAATGGAAAAATTCATAAATTTCAAGACCGAGGAAGCTTGCGCCCAGCAGTACGGTAACCGCCAGCCAGATCAGCATGGGCTTCACTTGATTTTTGTGCATCGCCTGAATGGAGAATACGCTCGTCAAGCTCGATGTAAGCAGGATGAAAGTTGCCAATCCGACGAGCCCAAGATCGAACAATTCTTGCGATGTCGGGTTGCCGTCGCCTACCTGATTGCGCAGCGCCAGAAACGCCGCGAACAGGGTGCCGAACAACACCGTCTCTCCGCCAAGGAATAGCCAGAAGCCAAGAACTTTATTGCGTCCTTCAAGGGTGGCTTTCTCCGGCTCATGCGGAAGCTGACCGTCTACATGCGTATGTGCACTCATGCTTTTACCCCCTTGTCTTGCAGTTCTTCCGGCTCAATATGGAACCCGTGATCATCAAACACCGATCTGAGGAACATACATCCGAATGTAATGAGCAAGCCAATGCCTGCAAATACAAAATTGTACATTAATCCAAGTCCGGTAACGAACAGACCCAGCGACATCACAAATGGCAGAATCGATGGCGATGGCATATGAATCGGGCCAATCGGTTCAGCAGGCGTCATGCCCTTGTTACCGTCCATTTTTTCTTTCCACAGTGCGTCATAGCCGCGTACAAGCGGAGTTTGCACGAAGTTGTACTCTGGAGCCGGCGAAGGAATCGACCACTCCAATGTACGTCCGTCTTCCCATGGATCATTAGCCGCATTCTTAGGCTTAGCCCAAGTAACAACAACGTTGACCAGGAACACGATCGTTCCGATCCCCATCAGGATTGCGCCAACTGTACTGATCAGGTTCATCAGGTTGAAATCCAGGCCGTCCTGATACGTATAGATACGACGCTGCATCCCCAGCAAGCCGAGGAAATGCTGTACGAAGAAGGTCAGATGGAAGCCGATAAAGAAGGTCCAGAATGTGAGCTTGCCCAGTCCTTCATTCAGGATGCGTCCAAACATCTTAGGCCACCAGTAGTGCAGACCCGCGAAAATCCCCATTACCAGACCACCTACGATGACGTAGTGGAAGTGAGCAACGACGAAGTACGAGTCATGGTACTGGAAGTCAGCAGGCGCAGCAGCAAGCATAACGCCTGTTACGCCGCCCATTACGAACGTCGGAACAAAACCGACGGCGAACAGGTTGGCTGCCGTGAAGCGGATCGAGCCACCCCACATGGTGAAGAGCCAGTTGAAAATCTTGATGCCTGTAGGCACGGCGATCAGCATCGTCGCAATCGAGAACAACGAGTTGGCGATTGGACCAAGGCCAGTGGTGAACATGTGGTGAGCCCACACCATGAAGCCCAGGAAGCCGATCAGCATCGTTGCAAATACCATCGAACTGTAACCAAACAGCCGCTTGCGAGCGAACGTGCTGATTACTTCCGAGATAATGCCGAACGCAGGCAAGATCAGAATGTAAACCTCAGGATGTCCGAAGATCCAGAAAATATGCTCCCACAGAACGACGTTACCGCCATTCGCCACTTCAAAGAAGTTGGCGCTGAACAGACGGTCGAACATCAGTGCCGCCAAACCGACAGTCAGAGCCGGGAAAGCGAACAGGATGAGCGCAGATGTAATAAATGCAGTCCATGTAAACATCGGCATCCGCATGAAGCTCATACCTGGCGCGCGCATGTTGATGATGGTAACCAGGAAGTTGATTCCACCGATCAGCGAGCCGATACCAGAAATCTGCAAGCCGAGCACGTAGTAGTCTACCCCATGATTCTGGCTATACGTCGTCGATGCCAGCGGCACATAGGATGTCCAGCCGGCATCAGGCGCTCCACCTGTGAACCAGCTCACATTCAGCAGCACGCCGCCGAAGAAGAAGGTCCAAAAGCCCAGTGCATTCACAAAAGGGAATGCAACGTCGCGCGCACCAATCTGCAAAGGTACGATCGCATTCATCAGAGCAAATAACAACGGCATTGCTGCCAGGAAGATCATCGTGGTGCCATGCATCGTAAGCAATTCATTATAAGTATCCGGGCTTACAAAGTCATTGAGCGGCTTCCACAACTGAAGCCGGATCAGGATCGCCTCAAGACCGCCGAGCAGGAAAAAGAAGCCCCCTGCAATCAGGTATAAAATCCCGATTTTTTTGTGGTCAACCGTTGTCAGCCAATCCATCAGGCCGCTATAACGCTTAACCGTATGTCCATGAGCCAAGGTTGGTACCCCCCTTAAAGTACTGTTATATTAATAGTCCAGCTTTTGCTCGGACAAATATTTGGCGATGGCATCAATTTCCTGTTCCGTCAGGTTGACTTTAGGCATGCTGTTGCCTGGCTTAACCTCTTGAGGATCAGCAATCCAACGCTTCAGGTTCTCATAGGCGCTGCCTTCGTTCGCGTATAGCGGATTGTCTGTATTGATCAAGAAGCCCGCTACAGCAACCTTGTCGCCCATACCTGTCAGGTTCGGATACAACTGTCCGCCCTTGTCACCAATGGCATGGCAAGTCAAGCATTCGTTGACGAACTTCTCGGCAATCGCCGGATCGGCTGGAAGCTCCGCAGGCGCCTTCATCGCTGTTACCCAGCGCTGGAAGGATGCCTCGTCCACTGCCTTCACCTTGAAGTCCATATACGCATGGGAAGGTCCGCACAGCTCGGCACACTTGCCATAGTAGACCCCAGGCTTGTTCGCCTCAAAATACATTCTGTTCACGTTGCCGCCAGGGTTGGTGTCAATCTTGCCAGCCAGAGCCGGAATCCAGAAGGAGTGCAGCACGTCGGCTGTCTTCGCCTCGATCGAGATGATCGCATTCGCAGGCACAACCATCTCCTGGGCCGTCTTGACGCCGTAACCAGGGTATTCGAACTCCCACCAGTATTGGTGAGCTGTTACTTTAACCTGGATGGCGTTCTCGTCATTGCTGTAGTCCTTAGCCAGTCCAAATACGGTCTTAACTGTAGGCACACCCAAGATAACAAGCAAAATAAGCGGAATAACTGTCCAAATGATCTCCAGCTTGTGGTTGCCCTCCACCTGTACCGGTATGCGGTTATCGCCTGGCTTCCTGCGGAACCGGATCAGTACATAAATGGCAATGACAAACACGACTACGACCACCAGAACCATGATCGAGATCGACAATTTCATAAGTCCGAACTGCTGCTCTGCCACAGGCCCCTGTGGATTCAGCGTGGACAAGTCCTCCCGTCCGCATGCCGCCAGCAGCAGCGACATCATGGCAAGAAGCGGCATAAGCCGTTTCATTACATGCCACCGATTCATCATTGATCTACCCCACTTTTGACTTTTTCTACAGTTGCCTCACATCTTGCCTCCGCCGCCAGTCCATAACGCAGACCGTTACTCAAGCAGAAATATAAGCGCTCTGTCGACAATCCTATACACAAGTGCCCATATTTCTTTTGAGCGTGCTGTCTGAAAATCATAGATACCGCTTGCACCGACAGACAGAGGTATAGCCTTCCAATTTCGAACTTTTCTGCGCCAGCATTCCGAAGGATGTCAAGGGCAAGGTTGTACCGAAAATGGCAGGTCAAGACAGGCAACTGTGCGGTTTTTACTCCATTTCACACACACTTCTGCAACTTGAATTACTTATTAAATATAAAGTTGTAACAACTTTTTGTCAATGTTCCACAAAGAGTTCACAAATTGTTCTTAAAACTGAAACAAAAGACGGTTTGGAATTATTCTCTACCATTTTCACCAAAGCTATGGTCGATTATGTATCGTCTCGCGACGTATATTTCATTCGCCTCCGCAGAAGCTAACACTAAATGAACTCAAGGAGGCTAGCCAACCATGCTATATGGCACATATCGCACCCGAAGGCAACGCTGCCGCCGCGCGGCGCTGCTTGCGCTCTTGTCCTGTCTTCTCTGCATTTCCATAACCGGGTGCAATTATACGCGGCGCGTTCAAGACAGCGACTATGATTACGGCTCTCAGCAAAAGGGGGACCCGAAGATGGTCGGTCCACGGCTGTACGGGTCTCAGACAGGTCGATCTAACCAGCACAGCAACCGTTATTTCGAATACAGCTCGATGCTATCGCGCGAGGTTGGAGCAATTAATGGCGTCGCCACTGCGATCGTCATGCTGACGGACAAGAATGCCTATGCCGGCATTGCGCTCGACTGGACGGCTGTCGGAACCAAGAGAAGTGGAGGCGCCGCCTCACGCGAGCAGGACAATACGGGAACGAACGAAGGGGTATACAATGCCCGCGACGGCACGCCCTATTACAATAACCAGAAGCTGATCACACCGTATAACTCTTATTTCTCAGTCAATGATCTCAATGAGCTGTCAGGTGAACTCAAGCAGACGATCGCCGCTCGAATCCGGCAGTTTGTGCCGAAGGTCGAGGAAGTGCATATCTCAGCGAATCAGGAATTCGTGAACGAAATGGTGGACTATGCCAAGATTGCCTGGGCTGGCAAGCCGCTGGAGCCATGGACAGGCGCTTTCAATACCTTTGTGAACTATCAGTTTGGCAACGGCAAGAAGCTTCCCATCTCGATTAATGAGCTCCGAAGAGCGCCAGCCCCTCCGTCTCCCATTCATTAGTCACTTCGCGCCAGCGACTCAAGCCAGATAAGGGAGGCGCTGGCGCTTCCTCTATCTGGCTGATACGCAGCGATTGCTACGCTATGTCACAAGGGTCGCATTAACGTTGGCGAGTCAGAATGAGGGGCATGCCCTTCGTAATGGCAATCGTGTGCTCGTACTGAGCTGTACGGCTTCCATCAAGTGTCGTGACCGTCCACCCATCGCTATGTGTGAAGGTCGATGGATCGCCAGCCGTCAGGATCGGCTCGATCGTGATCACCATTCCCTCCTCCAGCCTCTCGCCCCTTCCTTGTGAAGCTGTATGGAACACCTCGGGCTTTTCATGGATCGCCCGACCGATGCCATGCCCGATAAAGTCGGGGATGACAGACAGGCCTTGTCGCTGTGCACAGCGCTCGATGGCTGCCCCGATGTCGCCGATATAGTTGCCAGCCTGCGCTACTCGAATACCGGCGTAGAGCGCTTGTCTGGCTGCGTCCAGCAGCAGCGCATCTGCTGGCTTCGGCTTGCCGATCGCGTAGGTCCAGGCCGAATCAGCCAGCCAGCCGTCCAGCTCTGCGACCATGTCGATCGTTACGAGGTCTCCAAGGCTAAGCGGATGGTCATCAGGAAAGCCATGGCATACTGTATCGTTGACGGACGCACAGGTGGCATACGGAAACCCTTTGTAGCCCTTCTGAGCCGCTCTGGCGCCGTGGCGGCGGAGATAGCGCTCGACAAACTGGTCGATCCGAGCTGTTGTCATCCCTGGACGCAGTCGACTGCGCAGCTCCTGGTGACATGCAGCAACAACTGCGCCAGCACGTCCGATGCGCGCAATCTGCTCTGGCGTGCGAATCCTTCGTGCATTGCCCATCGTTCTATTCCCCCTGGCATATTACGGCTTTACCAGCACCATATGTCCTCTGCAGGGCAATCATTCCACATTATTCCACTGCCTGCCATCCAGCCGGCAACACAAAAAACCTTGCCCACAGAGGGCAAGGCTCGTCATATACGTCATTTGACCAATGCATCCGGCTTAGCTGACCGAATTGATCTTCCCAAGTTCATGCTCGACCACAGAAGTCAACTCATCCTCATATCCGCCCGTAATCCTGTACTTGCGAATGTAGTCACGAACGAACTTTCTCGGGTCTTTCGGTTGGAAAATTCTCGTCAGTTCCTTGAGACTGTCTTTGACTTCATTATGGCTTCTCTTGGCCATGAAATCCCCTCCCATATAGTGGTTGGTCGTCCTAATTCATTACGAGAGCCATCGTGCGCTATCGTAATCTTCCTTAGCTCAAGCAATCCATTCGGTTCAGGCTTATCATGGTCAGCCGGATATTTGATTCCTTTATATTATAACATTATGATACGCATTAGAAAAGCAAGAGCTACTCCCTCTTTTCTTTTCCTGGTGATTTGGGAAATGGACGTTCGGAAGAGGTTGGCGACACCATGCGGATATATGCAATCACTCCGACGATCGCCACCAGTACGCCGAATACGACGAGCGCCCATGTTATCCAATCTCCTGCCATCGCTCATCCTCCTTCCTTGTCCTACTAGCTGGTATAGGGCTAATTATATCTAAAACCCACCTCCGTTTCAAATGCGTTCCATCCAAGCGGCTCGCCAATACTTCTCCTCCTCTTCTTAGCCAGGCACAAAGCGCAGAAGGCTCGCGGAATACGCGCCGACACGATTCGCGGTATTCGCCACTAAAGTGTAGATTATAACTTTATATCCAATATTTTGTAATGTGTCAAGCTGTTTTCGGCCCTTTTCCCGAATTGTCATGCAAATTTCACGAGTATACTGGTTCTGTTTCTTCTATTAATAATGGCTTTCATGACGATAATGTCATCTCCCTCCGGCTCCAAATACAAAGCCCCGGTCTTGCAGCCCTGAAGCAACTCCGCTTCGTCTGCAAAACCGGGGCGATCCCCATCGATATTAAGCTTCGCCTTGCTCTTCGATCCACTGGTAGTGGAACTTGCCAGGCTTATCTACTCTCTCGAACGTATGTGCACCAAAATAGTCACGCTGTGCCTGAAGCAGATTGGCTGGGAGACGCTCGGTGCGATAGCTGTCGTAGTAGGCCAGTGCAGATGCAAAGGCCGGCACCGGAATGCCACGTGTGACCGCAATAGCAACAACCTCTCTCCATGCCGACTGATAGCGCTGAACGATGCCGCCGAAGTAGTCATCGAGGAACAGGTTCGCCAGTTGCGGATTCCGGTCATACGCATCCTTGATATTTTGCAGGAAGCGGGCACGGATAATGCAGCCGCCACGGAAGATCATTGCGATGCTGCCATAGTTCAGATCCCATCCATACGCCTCCGAGGCAGCTCGCATCTGTGCGAAGCCCTGAGCGTAGGAAGCGATCTTGCTCGCATACAGCGCCTGGCGCACTGCCTCTATAAACTGCTGGCGGTCGCCGTCAAATGCAGTAGCCGCAGGGCCGCTCAGCTTCTGGCTGGCAGCGACGCGCTCTTCCTTCAGAGCCGAGATGAAGCGAGCAAATACCGATTCCGTAATGATGGATAGCGGCACGCCCAGATCGAGTGCGCTCTGGCTTGTCCACTTGCCCGTCCCCTTCTGGCCGGCAGAGTCCAGAATCACATCTACCATCGGCTTGCCGGTGTCCGGGTCTGTCTTCGTGAAGATGTCGGCTGTAATCTCAATCAGGTAACTGTCCAGCTCGCCATTGTTCCACTCGCTGAAGATGTTCGCCAGCTCCTCTGTGCTTACACCAAGCACATCCTTGAGCAGATGATAGGCTTCGCCGATCAGTTGCATATCGCCATATTCAATGCCGTTATGCACCATCTTGACGTAATGTCCAGCGCCATCCGGCCCGATATAGGTGCAGCAAGGGTCGCCGTTCACCTTGGCAGAGATCGCGGTCAGGATCGGCTCCACCAGCTCATAGGCGTCCTGCTGTCCGCCCGGCATAATCGCCGGCCCCTTGAGGGCGCCCTCCTCGCCGCCGGACACGCCTGCACCGATGAAGCGGAAGCCCTGTGCGGACAGCTCCTTGTTGCGGCGCTGTGTGTCCGGGAAATAGGCGTTGCCGCCGTCGATGAGGATATCGCCAGGACTAAGCAGCGGAACCAACTGATTAATGGTCGCATCCGTCGCCTGACCGGCCTGTACCATAATCAAGATTTTGCGCGGTGTCTCCAGCGCCCCGACAAACTCCTCCATGCTGTAGGTGCCGACGAAGTTTCTGCCCGGCGCTTCCTTCAGGAGATCGTCCGTTTTCTCCGGCGAACGGTTGTACAATGCAACAGAGAAGCCGCGGCTCTCAATATTCATGGCCAGATTTTTGCCCATTACCGCCAGGCCGATGACTCCGATTTGTTGTTTGCTCACTTGCTTGACCCTCCTGTCATTTTAATCGAGCGCTTATTAACAGCCTCTTACTGAACAGCCTTCTTCCAGTCTGCAGCGAATTTCTCCATGCCCTGATCCGTGAGCGGATGCTTCGAGAGCTGCTCGATCACACTGAATGGAATGGTGGCAATATGCGCGCCCGCCAGCGCTACACGAGTGACATGATCCGGGTGACGCACGGATGCAGCGATGATCTGCGTATCCAGGTTATGGACGCGGAACAGCTCGGCTACTCTGGCAACCAGTTGCACGCCATCCTCGGAGATGTCGTCCAGACGACCCAGGAACGGCGATACGTAGGTCGCGCCTGCACGGGAAGCCAGCAGCGCCTGGTTCACAGTAAAGATGAGCGTCACGTTGGTTTTTACGCCTTTTTGGGACAAGTAGCGGCATGCTTCCAGACCTGCCAGCGTCATAGGCAGCTTGATCGTAATATTTTTGTCGTTATTGTTAATCTTGATGAGCTCATTGGCTTGCGCAATCATCTCTTCTGCTGTAACAGCATCTGGCGTTACCTCGGCGGATACCGACTCCACCTCAGGCACCTCGCGCAAAATCTCCTCAATGCGATCCTCGAACTTTACGCCTTCCTTGGCCACCAGAGACGGGTTAGTGGTGACGCCGGACAGGACACCGATTTTATAGGCTTTCTTAATGTCTTCCAGGTTTGCTGTGTCGATAAAAAATTTCATTTCCATTACCTCCGCTTATTGTTAGTTTGGTTATGCAAGCAATTCCTTAGCCAATCGTACCACATGTTCGGTCGAGAAGCCGAAATATTCCATCACCTGCGGCCCTGAGCCCGATGCGCCGAACGTATCGATCGATAGCACCTTGCCCCCTGGTCCAGCATACCGCTCCCAGCCAAGGGCAATGCCCGCCTCGAGTGTAATCCGGCGCGATGCCGCATCTGGCAGCACGCTCTGCCGGTAGGCCGCAGGCTGACGGTCGAACAGCTCCCGGCATGGCATAGCTACGACCCGCACAGAGACCTGCTCCTTCTCCAGCTCAGCCTTCGCCGCCGCAGCCAGCGAGACCTCAGAGCCTGTCGCAATCAACACGATATCCGGGTTGCTGTTCGTCTCCGTCAGAACGTAGCCGCCCTTGGCAACACGGTCGATGTTCCCGCGGGTCTCCTCGAATACCGGCAGGTTCTGCCTGCTGAGGACGAGCGCGACCGGACCATCCTGCTGCTGCAGCGCCCAGGCCCATGCACTCGCGGTCTCATTGGCATCCGACGGACGGATGACCGTCAGACCCGGAATCGTCCGCAGCGCGGCCAGATGCTCCACAGGCTCATGGGTCGGGCCGTCCTCCCCGACAGCAATCGAGTCATGCGTGAACACATAGATGACCGGCAGCTTCTGCAGCGCAGCCAGACGAATCGACGGCCGCAGATAATCGCTGAACACGAAGAACGTGCTGACGAACGGCTTCACGCCGCCGTGCAGCGCCATGCCGTTACCTGCCGCGCCCATCGCATGCTCGCGCACACCGAAGTAGACGTTGCGACCAGCATAAGACTGGATGGCAAAGGTTTGCTCGCCCTTGATGTCCGTCATCGTCGAATGGGACAGGTCGGCGCTGCCGCCGAAGATCGACGGCTCCAGGCGGACATAATGATTGATGGCCTCGCCGCTCGCTACGCGAGTTGAGATCGCCTTCGAGGAATCAAAGGTCAATAGCTGCTCAGCACTCAGCGTTACTTTGCCCTCGATGATCCGCTCCAGCTCCTCTCCCTGAGCCGGATACTGCGCGCGATAGGCGGCTACCAGCCGATTCCATTCATCCTCCTGCGCTTGGCCCTGGCTCTTCAACTGCTCGAAGTGAGCGCGAACCTCCTGAGGAACGGTGAACTCCTCCTCATAGGGCCAGCCATACACTTCCTTGGTCGCCTTCGCCTCTTCCTTGCCGAGCGGATTGCCGTGAACCTTGTTCGTGCCTTGCACCTTGCTGCCATAGCCGATAATCGTCCGCACCTCGATCAGGGTTGGCTGCGAATCGTGCTGCTTGGCTGCGGCGATCGCCGCAGCGATCTGACCGATGTCGTTGCCGTCCTCGACGCGCAGATATTGCCAGTTCGCCGATTCCGCACGCTTCTGAATGTTTTCCCCAAAGGACAGGCTCAGCTCTCCATCCAGCGATATATCATTGGAATCATACAGCACGATTAGCTTGCCCAGCTTCATATGCCCGGCCATCGACATCGCCTCATACGAAATGCCCTCCATAAGGCAGCCGTCGCCAACCAGCGCATACGTATAATGATCCACGACCGGATAGCTCTCCTGGTTGAATCTCGCAGCCAGATGCGCCTCGGCCATCGCCATGCCGACCGCCATCGCGATCCCTTGTCCGAGAGGGCCGGTCGTCGCATCGACGCCATCGGTATGCCCGAATTCAGGATGGCCTGGCGTCTTGCTGTTCAGCTTGCGGAACTGCTTCAGATCCTCCAGCGATACCTGATAGCCGGACAGATGCAGCAGGCTGTACAGCAGCGCCGAGCCGTGACCTGCCGACAGAACAAATCGATCCCGGTTGAACCACTTGGAATGCGCCGGGTTATGCTGCAAGAATTGCGCCCATAGCGTGTACGCCATCGGAGCCGCCCCCATCGGCAGACCTGGATGACCGGAATTGGCACTGTTGATCGCATCGATGGATAAGGTACGAATTGTATCAATTGCTAATTGTTCAACGGTTGATGTTGTAGGCATAGTGTTCCCCTTCCTTTGCTTCGGATTGCTGCACAGACCTTGCGTCTGTCTCCTGCCCGTTAGCAGGGCTGCTTGCCTCCGGCTTGTCAAACCACCAGTGGAAGCCATCACGCTCCAGTAGCTGACTGGACTGCACGGGGCCGTAAGACCCTGCTGCATAGTGATGAAGCGGCACTTCATTCTCACGGAAAGCGTCCAGGATCGGCTGTACCCAAGCCCATGACAGCTCTACCTCATCCCAGTGGGCGAAGAAGGTCGAGTCGCCGCGCAGCGCATCATGGATCAGATTCTCGTAAGCCTCCGGCTGCTCGCCATAGTTCGGGTGCAGATCGATATGAATCGGCGAGAACTGGCCGGTATCATTATCCTTCGTATTCATCCGCAGCGTGATGCTCTCGCCAGGGCTCATCTCGACAATGAGCAGGTTCGGCAGCACATGCCGCTCCTCAGGCGGCAGCGAATGCTTGAGAGGCTCCTTGAACTCCACCACGATCCGGGTCGATTTCTCATGCATCCTCTTCCCTGTGCGGATATAGAACGGCACGCCGCGCCAGAAGTAATCATCGATCTCCAGCTTAGCCGCAATGAACGTATCGTTCATCGAATCGGAGGAGATGCCCGGCTCGGAGCGGTATGGATCGACCTGCTTGCCTTGAATGCTGCCCGCCCCGTATTGACCGCGCACAACATATGTCCCGACATCCTGACGCTGGAGCGGCTCCAGCGCCTCCATCACCCGCTTCTTCTTCTCGCGCACCTGCTCGGAATGGCTCTTATGCGGCAGTTGGATCGCAACCATCATGAGCAACTGGAGCATATGATTCTGGAACATATCGCGCACAGCGCCAACATGATCATAGTAACCGGCGCGTTCCTCCACACCAACAGTCTCGTTAGCCGTAATCTGCACATTGGCGATGTAACGGTTGTTCCAGAGCGCCTGAATGACGGGATTCGTCTGCTGGAGCGCTTCAAGCCGCTGTACCATCGGCTTGCCCAAGTAATGGTCGATGCGGAATATCTCATCCTCCGCGAACGCCTTGCTCAGCTTCTCATTCAGCTCGCGTGCGGATTGCAGATCATGCCCGAATGGCTTCTCAATGACCAGACGCTTCCATCCGGCAGCCGATCCGAGTCCGCTCTCCTGGATGTTAGCGGCTATCGTACCGAAGAACTCTGGCCCTACCGATAGATAGAATAGCCGGTTCGGAGACATCTGCAGTTGCTGCTCGCGATGCTCAACCATGCCGAGCAGCTTGCGGTAATCCTCCTGATGCCCGATGTTGAATACGCAATATTGGAAAGCTTGCAGAAACTGCTCCACCTGAGCAGCATCCTCAGCCTGTCTTCTGGAAAATTGTTGAAGCGATTGCGCCACATGCGCACGGAACGAGGCATCGGTATGCTCTCTGCGCCCAAGACCAATCAAGGAGAAGGCTTGAGGCAACTTCCGGTCGATGAACAGATTGAACAAGGCCGGATAGATCTTCCGCTTAGCCAAATCCCCCGTCGCGCCAAACAATACATATGTTACTGGCTCCATCTCCTTACCCCTTTCATCAGAGCGTAGGCGTCCCTATGCAGCGAGTGCCGCATGCGCCTGCCAACTACCTGCTCTGGCTTCTTTGTTATACATCTACTATAATATGTTTAGCAGCCATATAAGTAATTAATATATTTAACAGGAGCTATAGACCATGTCTATGACTAACAATTACGAGCTGTACAAGGTGTTCTACTGGGCCGCCAAGACAGGCAGCCTGACGCAAGCAGCCAAGGCACTCTATCTGACCCAGCCCAGCGTCAGCCATGCGATCAAGCAATTGGAGGATAGCTTCGGACTCACGCTGTTTCAACGTACCGCTAAGGGCGTGACGCTGACGCCAGAGGGGACGATGCTGTATTCCTATATTGAACAGTCTCACATTCTGATTACATTAGCCGAGGAGAAGATGGCCGCACTCAAAAGTCTGGAGAGCGGCGAGCTGCGAGTCGGCGGCAGCGATTCCTTATTCAAGCATTACCTGCTCCCTTATCTGGAGCTGTTCCACCAGCTATATCCAGACATCCGGCTCCATCTGAACCATGGCACAACACCAGAGGTCATCTCCTTTCTCAAGGAAGGCAAGATCGATCTGGGGGTTGTGCGCATGCCGATCGTCGATCCACAGTTGGAGGTACGTGAAACCATCCAGCTACAGGATTGCTTTGTGGCGGGCGAGACTTACTCTCAGCTCATAAATGAGGTGCTTACGCTGGAGCAGCTTCAGCGCTACCCCATCATTCTATTCTCCCGCAACAGTCGGGCCCGAATGGCGATTACCGAGCTGTTCCAGAGCTATGGCTATACGCTGCGTCCCGAGATCGAGGTGGGCAGCGTGGATCTGCTCATCCAGTTCGCCCGTCGGGGACTGGGCATCTCCTTCGTAACGCGGGAGTTCGTGTCCAAGGAGCTGGAGGAGGGCTCGTTATTCGAGGTACAGCTCAATGTGCCGCTGCCCCCCTCCAATGTGGGCATAATGACGATGCGCAATATGCCGCTGACGGTAACTGCAACCACCTTCATGGATCTGGTCAAGTAACCGGGCAGCCGCTACGCAAGCAAGCCTCCCGTCCGATGTTTGCAGCGTTTGCCGCAGATACGGACGGGAGGCTCGAAGGGTACACTGTCATACTGTCATGTAGCTGGCTGGAGCCCAGCTCTATAGCGCACGATACACACTGCGGTATTCGCCTGGCGGAATATCCAGCACTTTCTTGAATGCGCGATAGAAGGAAATCACATTAGGATAGCCGCTCTGCTCAGCGATCGCCTGAATCGGCTCATCTGTCTCCGCCAGCATTCGTCTGGCATGATCCAGCCGAATTCGAATGACATAATCCACAAATTTGATCCCGAGCTCCTCCTTGAAAATTTGACTCAAGGCGCTAGGACGCAAATTCAGCATCGCGCTTACCGAAGCCAGCGACAGGGAGGGCTCGGTGAAGTGCAGATCAATATAGTTTTTGGCTTGCAGCGCAAGATGATGATGACGGCGCAGCTCACGCTCCTGCTCGATTACACGGGCGAAGGCCGTCAATTCCTTCGCAAGCTGCTTCTCCAGCTCATCCAGCGTCTCTACACACTCCTTCAAATCGGCAAAACGGTGTATAAACTCCTCCTTCCATTGCTGTTGAATGTTCGGGTGCAAGACGAGAAGCTCCTTCTCTACTTGCAGCACCACACTATGTACAAGCATATTCAGCTCTTGCTTCGTTATCCTCCTGTCTCGCAGCTCTGTGATCCACTGCATCAGCTTGTCTTGCCAATCTTCATCCTGCAGACGCAAGGAGCGCACCACACTCTCCAGAGCTTGCAGATAGGCATAGCTGTCCAGACTGCTCTTGGATGCGCCCAGCTTGTTGTCAATCCATGCCCCGACCCCGAATACCGGCTTCAGCGACAGATTATCCTGTGCATTGCGGTAGGATTCAGCAATCGTCTCGATGCTGTTCGAATCGGCCCCGACGCCGATCGATAGGGTGAGCTGCAGATACTGCCTGATCCACTTCTGCCAGGCCGCCGCCAGCTCCCCCGCCGTCATGAGCGGCGCGGGCTCCTGCCTGAATTGGTGAACAACGCAGGCCAGACGATGCGGCTCCATCCACACCTGCCAGGCAAACAGCCCATGCTGCTCGGCTAGCTCGCGCAGGGATTGCTCGACCACATATTTGAGCAGTTGCCGGTCCTGTGCAGAATAATGCTCTGTAAAGGGGGATATCTTATCGATCTCTGCGGCGAATACTCCCATCCGGTCAAAAGCATACGGAAGCTGCAACTGCGACATACGACAGATGAACTGATTATCGGTCAGTATGACATGTCCCGCCAGCAGGTCATGAAATAGCCGCTGGCTGCGCAACTGAACCTCCTCCTCATCGATCACAGGTGCCACGAATGGCTCTGCTGCCTGCAATCCGGGTGCTTGCGCCGGACGAGCTTCTTCATCCGCACAGATCCCAGATAGCATACGCATGGTATCCGTCGGCTTGCCCGTCGGTGCCAAGAAAGCATGACCCTCCTCTTCGTCTGTACGCTCCAGCGCTGCGTACACCGTCTCCGTCGGCTCTTGACCTTCGGCGGCACTTGTCCCATACTCAGCCACGCCGCTCTCGATCCTGCTCGTACCCGCCCCTGTCTGCCCTCGCGGCCAGACGGCAATCCGGCTGGCGACAAGCGCCGTCAATTGTTCTGGGCGTCTATGTACAACAAGGGTAAATCCGACAAGCGATGCTGCCGCAATCAGTATCGCCAGCCCCAACCAGAGGCGTGCCGCCAGCGACAACGTTTCATAGCTTGTGCCTTGTCCGATCTCCCATCGATATCCCCATCCCGTATACTCGGAGGGGGCTACACTGTACGATAAGGCCTCTGTGCCTCCGCGCCTTGAAGCCGCCTGATCCATCTCGTCTCCATACAACAGTCTTATCGGACTGGTAACGCTTTCGCTAAAACTGTTCACATACTCCAATATCGAATCCGTATATACATTAATAACGATGGCCCCTCGTCTGACTCCGCCCTCCTCGTAATATTTCATAAGCGACACGACCTGACTTGTGCTTCCGTCATAGGCAAGCAGCGAACGGGGCGCTGACCATTGTGCCGGGACAGCCTGTGCACCATTCGTCTGGACAAAGGAGCGATCCGCAAATTCCGTCAGCTCATATGCCGCCCCATCGGACATAATGCGCTGCTCCTCCTGATTGAAGACATAGACCGAGCTGTGGAAGGGCAGAGCAGCCTTTAATTCAATGAGCGATTGCTGAATATGAAAATGATCATAGGCGGTCTTGGGTTGGTTCGAGAAAAACTGCTGCAGCTCCTTATCTGTCAACAATCGGCTGATGACATTGCGTTCAATGAGCAACAGATTCGCATCGGCCTGATAAGCAATGCGATCCAGTATCGCTTGGTTGGTCTCGATATAGTCATGTTCAGAGGCGGCAGTAAGTGCCATAAAGGAGAAGAAAATAAGGGAAGAAATGATGACAAACAACATGGGGATATACGAAAGCAGCGCGCGGCAATACCACTTCATCATCATTGCTCCAGCTCCGTTCACATGGTTGAATTAGCATATTATTCCTTTCAACCAAGTATATAGGCTGTCTACGGCAGGAACAAGATTATAGACTATACATTGTTCTTCACAAACTATAGAACTTTAATTGAAGGACGCCCTCCGATACAGAGGACGCCGCCCTTATCCTTGCTCTCCCTCCCGGGTCTCATGGCGGCTCAGCCTCATTCTTGCCGCCACACGATCGCGGTTCGGCGATACGCCGTAGTAACGCTTGTAGATGGAGCCAAATTGCGAGCTGGAGACATAACCGAGAGAAAGCGCGATTTCTTTAATCTTCATCTTGGTACTGCGAACGTATACACTGGCCTTGCTCATTCGAATCTGTTGCAAGTGCTGCATCGGAGATACCTGGTACACACGTGAATACATGTGGCTCAGATAGACAGGGTGACATCCGGCCAGATGAGACAGCTCCTGCAGCGTAAGCGGCTTCTCGCAATGAGTCAGCATATAGTGATAGACAGAGGCTACACGCTGCTCCACCTGCTCTTGCGCTCTGTAAGACACCTCTCTACCACTCCATGGCTGTAGAGGACAAGCGGCAAGAATTCGCTGCAGCCCTCGCTCAGCCGCTGCAATCTCCTGCTCGGATTGCAGCGGTGCTTCGAGCAGTCGCTCCGCTTTGCTGCGGGCTTCCGCCTCTGTAATCGGCCTTGCCCAGCTTGCCTGCTCCGCCGATGGCGACTCCATCACGTCGAAGATCATCGCCCGGAAACTAACCGGGTGATTCGCTTGCGGGGTGATGTCGAGCGGGCCCGCGGCCAGCATCACGTCGCCCTTGTCCATCTCCATTGCATGCGGACCCTGCAGCAAGCTTAACGGATGAAGAGCCTGCAGCAGAATGTGTTGATTCTGCTGAATCAGTTGAAGCGGTCGTATAGATTTCCTGTTCACCGTCAACGACTGTTGGGATATGAAGGAATTCAATTGAATCTTCATTACGGTCTGGCTTCCCTTCTGTTGCGGGCATGGCTCCGACACGTCGATGCATTATGGCAACTGCATGATCTGCGCCACGATAGCTTCCAGCGGGGTCTGCCCGTCATTATCGACTACAAGATCTGGCTGCAGCGGCTCCTCAAAGGCCTGGTCGAGCCCGACCACATTCCGCGCCTGCTTCTGTCCTTCGCCTGTTGCCGCATACAGCCCCTTCTGATTGCGTTCCATTAGCGTGGCCGCAGATACTCGCACATAGACTTCACAATAATCCGCAATGCTCTTACGATTCCAGGCACGGCAATCGTGGAACATCGAGATCGTGGCACACACGACATCCAGGCCCTGCTCCGACAGCATGCGGCAAAGCCTTGCATAACGCATCGCATTCGTATGACGGTCAGCGGGCGAATAGCCCAGATCATGCCCGAATGCCTCGCGCAGCATATCGCCGTCCAGCAGAACAACGCCGTCGCGCTGTTCCCTCAGCTTCGCGTAGAGCAGCCTGCTGATGGAGGTCTTGCCTGCGCCAGCAAGACCCGTAATCCAATATACTCTCCCCTGGCTGCTCAACTGGCCTCCACTCCTGCCCGCTCCAGAGCTGCCAACAGTTGCATTAGCAGCTCGCGCTCCTTCAGACAACCCCCCAGGTAAGGCTCCATCTCCGCAGCATAGTCCTGGACAGACGGACGCTCCGGCTTGATGTAATATTGTATCAGCTTGGTACGAATCAGCCCCCACGCATTGCACAGCTCCTGGAATCCGCGATGAAGCTCCTCTTGCTCCCGATTGCTCAAGATGCCTTTGCCACCCAGATAGCCGACAAGCATCAGATTGCGCTGCTGGTAGAACAGCGGATAGGATAAGCGCAGATTAGCGTGAACATCCTGTCCGCTCATCGCAAGCGCAGCTTCGGCGAAGTGCTCGCTATAATACTCCACGGCCGCAAGGCCATGCAGCAGTATCTGCTGCTCCGTCTCCACCGGCTCCCCGTAGAGCTGTCTGTGAATATTGTTGCGAATCACGCCGCAAGGCGCATCCGGATCCATCCGCTCCTGCAGCACCCGCAGTGACAAGCCGAACAGCTCCGTCTCCGCCACGGAATTATAGGAGCCTTGAAGACTCTCATAGCTCAACTCATATACATTCATCTTGCCAGGAGGGATGCAATCCTCGACCGCATATACAACTTGCCGTTCATCATCATAGCCGAACACCAGCACCGGATGAACCAGGCTTCGCTGCAACGACTCCGGGCAGAACGGGAAATGGTAGCGGTCCAGACGCACAACGCAATAGTATCCGCCGCGCACATACTGCCTCACCAGCTCCACAATATCCGTGTCGCGGCCCAGCGACAGCTCGGTACGTTCTATATAGCGATCACACAGCTCGTCAGGCAGCTCTCTTGTAAGATAGGGCAGCAGCAAGCCGTTCTGCTGCCTATCGGTGAACTCTGCTGCCGAGATGATCTCCCGTTTGGGAACAGGGATGACATATTGCGACGCCACGAGCGGAACCAGCGCCTCAAACTCCTCATGCCTGGTCATCAGTATAGCGACAACATTATTCCAATAGCAGTCAATCCGGTTCGCATTGTACGGCTCAAACGCGAGCTTCACCACGTAGGCCGCCTCCTTCCAGGTTATAATACATCCTTGTACCTCTGTTCATATAGACGCAGATCCGATTCCTGATCCACCTCCAGCCACAGCCCCTCATAGGGAAGTGCAGCGATTGCGCCGCCCTCGCGCAGGAGTGCCGCAAGCAGCTTCGTTACATCCATCTGTGCTCTCTCTTGGGCGCTGCGACCAGCCAGATAGGTACGGATGGCCTCCCAGCCCGCAGGCGTCACGCGCAGCAAGCCCATGAACTGCCCCTCTACCTCCTCCATAGTTGCCGGCACGCCGCCAATCTCCGCTAGACGTCCATCCGCCCCCAGCCTGAAGGTCTCGGCATCGCTTAATGGATGCTCGAAGCGCGCTTCCCATAAGGAGCGCCATTGCGTGCTATAGGGAATGGCAATATCCGCCTCGGCTTGCAGGAGCTGCTCTATCGCGGAAGGGCTGTATACAATATCCGTATAGCTTATGATACATGGCCCTTGCTCCAGCCAGGAGGCCGCGCAGCATAGACTGGACACCATATTGGTATGCTCCCATTGCTCATTGTCGAAGCAAGTAGCGCCATCGACCTGAATTCGCTCTGCCCTGTAGCCGCGCACGATCGCAATCTCGCTGATACCAGCCGCCCGGAGCGCCTCCAGTTGACGGTCAAGCAGACGCTTGCCCAGCAGCACCGTATGGCATTTGGGCTCCTGCCTCGTCAGCTCTCCCAAGCGGCTGCCGCGACCGGCGGCAAGTAGAATCGCTCTCATCCTTCCTCCTCCTACCTGGCCTGAACCGTCCAGGCTCGCGTCTTGTACGGCACACGGATCGTTTCCGCATCGCCAAGCACGCGATCGATCTCGCCTACAATTCGCTCGAACAGCTCCGGCCCGGCCTGAACCTGAATATCATTGACCGACCGCCAGGCATTCAGGTAGCGCTCCTTGGTCATATCGACATGATGCGGCGCCTCCACAAACAGCAGGTCGCCAAAATGCCCGGTGGACTGCAGCGCTTCCTCCAGTCCGTTCATATGGCTATGCGACCCGGACGAGACCCGCTTCAGATCCGGCACGTAATGGCGTATGAGCGCCTCAATCTCCTCATGCAGCGCATTCCCTTCGATGTTCCGCGGATTCCATAGTGCTGTGAAATGTCCTCCCTCCCGCAAGATGCGGTGGAACTCTGCCAGCGCCCGCGGCTTGTCGGTCCAATGGAAGGAGGACGCCATAAATACCCAGTCGGCACAAGCATCCGCCAGCCCTGTCTCCTCCGCGAACCCTTTGCGCCACTCGAATAGCTGCCCGCCCGCTTGCAGGCGCATGCCCTCCTCGCGCATCGCATCATTCGGCTCAACCGCCATTCCCTTCATGCCAAGCTCCCCCAGAATTTCGGTCAGCTTCCCTGTGCCTGCTCCGACATCCGCCACTGTGAACGGGGATTTGTCCGCTCCAGTGTGGGACATCAGCACGCGAAGCACTCTCTCCGAGTAACCAGGACGATGTATATATTGTTTGGCCAGCAATGTAAAGTCACCATGTTTCATATGCGTTCTCTCCTTCGAAAAATTGTTGGATCATGCTTATATCTGTCGTGTCAAATGGGTATTCCCGCTCTGGATGCCACATGATGCCCCGAATCGGAAACTCACGGTGAGCCACGGCCTCGATCACTCCATCCTGCGATCGGGCCGTCACCTCCAGTTCATCTACAGTCGTGCGCGCGCCGAAGCGGTGATAGCTGTTGCGGGAGGCGCTGCCGTCGCCACTATGCACGATATGACGAGCAGCTACATGACCTTCGACTCGCTCCAGCGGCACCTTCCAATAATCCTGTATAAGCTGCATGCCGCGGCACACGCCGAGCAGCGGCTTGCCTCTGCTGCACGCATAACGGAGCAGCCAGCGCTCGCTCTCCTCGCGCTCCGGGGAGTCTCCGCCATACTTGGACAGATCATTGCCCCCGGTAATTAAGAAGCCACGGATCGTCAACTGGCTGAGTATCATCTTCACCGTTGGCAGATGGTTAGGCAGCAGCACAGGCATACAGCCGCAGGCTACCAGCAGCTTGATCCACCGCTGATCGATCGCATCGCGCCGCTCCACTCGCTCACTCCAATCATCTACGCGCAACGTTACGCCAATCATGATCATCGAATAATCCTCATTTGCTTGCCTGCACAATCAATCGTGAGCAGCTCAGCCTGGCTGCATCGCTGGTACAGCACCTCGCCCGCCCCGATTACAGCCGGAATCGACAGCTCGCCTGCACGAATCGCCATATGCGAATTGGCGCCTCCGTACATGGTGACGAAGCCCGCAATCCCGGTGGAGAATATCCAGTCATACCCTGGATCAGCGCTTGGCAGCAGCAGGATGCTTCCCTTGAAGCGGTCGCGCTCATCCTCCGGGAAGACGACTCGTCCCGTCGCCTCACGAAGCGTAATATAGTTCGGCTCGCATTCGGGATAGCTGAAGCGCCACACATCAGCAGGCTCGGTAATTAGAGGCGGTAGCTCCAACTGCAATGTCGCCTTGTGCCGTCGCTTGCCCTCCTCGATGCTGCTATGCAGCAGGCTGCGCAGATCCCCATCTGACTCATAGGCTCGCTTAATGACGAGTATGTTTGCATAAGCAGCCTCCTCCTTCGAGATGCCGTATTCAGCCGCTACTTCCCCGAACAGACGCAGTGCCTCGCTCAAGCTTTTGGTGAACACGAATTTGGAGTATTCTCGCCCCTCAATCGCCGTCTTGAGAAAATCGAACAGTTGCAGCACATCGCCGCCAAGCAAGCCGTGCTCCAGCAGCAGCGCCTGGATGCGCCGGTACTGCGCGAGAGACAGCGAGAAGGACGGCTTATCCGGCTTGTCACTGCTATTTTGCGACAGCTCGAACGCAAAATATTGCTCCGGAGCCTCATCATAGCGTGGTGAGCACAGCTCATAGGTGCCCGGACGAAGATGCCCATATTTATCCAGGAATGATTGCTTATCCAATTCACTGTAGTCCTGGCTGATTCGCGAGCTGACCGTCTCCAGACTGCTCATATAGAGCTGATAGTCTGAATCAGAGAGAATATCGATCGCAACGAGCGAGCGCAGCAACTGCACCGCGATGAACCCTCCCCTGGCCAGTCCGGCAAATGGCAGCGTGCCGTAGCGCTTGCAATCCTCCAGCAGCCAGTAGATTTGGGATACCTTATCCAGCGAGCTGTCCATGATGATTGCCCGCCGAGTCTCCAGCTCATCGATCCGCTCCAGATCACTGCGAAGCAGACCATTGTCTGGACCAATGATGTGATTGGTCAGCTCCTTGAGGCATTGCGCCAACTGCTCCAGCTCGGCAGGGTCAAAGCCATGCTCCAGCAAGCCCGACAACTGCCGATCCAGGTCGAAGGTGAAGCAGGAGAAGATAATCTCGAACTCGACCTTATCATGATGCTTCGGATTGGCAATCAGACGCTCCATATAGTAATTGAGCAGCTTCTCGCTTAACACCGCATCCAGCTCCCTTGGCAAAAAGGAATTGAAGCTGACACGCACATCAATGTACGGAACGCCCCCAAGATCGATCAGCAGCGGAAAGCTGCGTACATTCTGATACCCGTATCGGCTGCGCTGGTACGCCCAGATACTGTCGGTTACCAGCTCCTTGTACAGTGACAGCGCGAGCGGGCGTGGGCGAACGCCGATAATCTCGGCCGGATTCCAATCCGGCATGACACCGTACACCGTCTTGCTGCCGAACAGATACGGCTGCCGCTGCTGCCCCTGCTCCACCTTGTCATGGATGCGCTGGAGCAGCTCGGTCTGTTCTCTCATATCTGCCGGCTCACAGACGGCTGCCAGCGGGCGGGCCTGGAACAGATAGAGACGGCCAGCCGTATCGAATGCGAACTCAATATCGAGCCGTGAGGTCATCAGGATCGCCTCCAGCTCTCTGATCAGGGCAATCACTCTGTCCAGCGGCTCGGCCGGCGGCTCGGGAGAGCCTTTAAAGTAATAGTAGGTTTTCAGCCCCCCACCTGTCCCGGCCGTCACCGAATCGGAGGCTCCACTGCTGTCATCGTAATTAATGACGATGTAGTGTCCGCCGTTATTCGGGTTGGCGCTGAAGGCGACGCCGCTGGAAGCGATATCCGCTAGCATCGGCTGGATGAATACATGATGGAGCGCCCCATCCTGCTGGGGGTAGGAGGCAATCACGCTATGGACTGCGAGGATGACCTCGCCCTCGCCATGCACATCCAGCACCGAATCATATCGTCCAGCGAGCGAGGCCTCCGCCCCATCCTCACCGGCGGCGCTGCTGCGGACAATTAGCGGCTGCCCCGCCCATGGCAGCTTCCGCAAGCGTTCCAATACACCGGCTTGGTTCATGCGCCACTCTTCCACGGCAAATTGAAGCTGCGGAAGCACGATCGCCTGGGTTACCCGCTCCTTCAACCGCTCCAGCGTCTCCGATTTCGTACCGAACACCATCACGACACACTCCCTCCGCTCCCTTGCCTGGCTATGCCGGAGAGCAGCAGCGCCTTATATTCCACACGCTCCGATTCCTCCATCTGCAGCTCTGCTGCAAGCAATTTCATGCAGAGCCGGTAGATCACTGCCCGAACTGCTCCAGACTGTCCGGCCGCCGCCTCATATGCCTGCTCGAACCGGAAGGGCTCCTTCAACTGCTCCTCCAGCTCTTCATAGCCGCTGATCCCTTCGCTCTGGCTTCCTACTGCTCCGCCATGACGACTTGTCGCCTCCACGCTATCGGCATCGGCTGCGCTGCCCGCTCCCTCCTCGCCTGCGCGCTCCGCCTCGACCTTCTGCTTCATGTCGCCAGGCTCGCAATCATAGCCCCAGGCCCGATACTTGACCAGCAGCATGCGGGCCAGCCTGGACTTATCCAGAGGAGATAGCAGCTCGTCATAGGTTTTGGAGACCGTGCGGTCTGTGAACCCGGACAACAGCTCGGAGGTCAACGAATTCCACCATTTCATCCCGCCGAACGTGCTGCGCAGCAGGCTATCCTCCCACCTCATGCCCAGGTAGGCACAGAGCAGCCGCAGCGTAGCCTCAGGCTGCGCATGCACATCGTCCAGCCTGACCACATAGGTCTGCTCCGCCCATTCCGGCTTGGCAGGCACACCATGGAACAGCGATTGTAGCTGAAAACACAGATTGTATAATGTCGCTTGCCCTGCCTTGAGCTGGTAATTCAGCGCTGAACCAAAGGCGATGACCGGATTGCGCGCCATATACAGCAGCCTGGTCCAGGGGAATAGCGCAAGCAGACGTTCTGTATCCGCGACATTCGTCCCGAAATGGATGCCCCCCTCCACGATAAGCGGCAATTCTCCCGCCTCCGGCTTATAGCTTCCGCCCAGCGCAACGAATGCCGCCAGATGTACAGACTGATAGAACAGCTTCAGGTCCAGCTCTTCTGCTGTCTCTACAATCTCCAGCCATTCCTGCCGGAAGCGGACACGATCGATCGTAAAGAGCTGATCCCGCTCCTCGCCGAGCGCGCACATGCCATTCATGCGCGGCTCCTCCAGCACGCGCCCCTCATTGAACTCACCGGGGAAGGCAGCGAATATCGCCTCTACCAGCGCCTCCAAGTCCGGCCGCCCGTCAGCCATCCCTACCTGCGTCTGCCACAGCTTGAACAGCTCCGGCCCGCTCAGCATGGTCACGATCACCTGGGGGTGTCCGTCCAGCAAGCTCTTGAGCAGGTGGGTGCCGCTTCGTCCATAGCAATAGATGCTGACCACCTTGTTCAGCGATGCTGCATAGTCGCGCTTCGTCAGCCTCATGCTGCCGACCAGCCCGCGCAGCCGCTCGCATTCACGCGCCAGCCTCGCCCCCGCTCCAGAGGAGGCAGCAAGCCGCTCCGCCCGCGCATACAGATCAAGCGCCTCCAGCAGCTTGCCCTGCTGCTCGCAGAGGGCGCCCAGCTCCTGCAGCACGGGCAGCTCCTCAGGCTCGCGAAGCAGGCGCCGCTGCAGCCGCTCCGCCTCCTTCTCCAGCAGATGCGGGTGGATTCGCAGCAGCTTGCCAGTCGATGTTCGCGGCAGTCGGGGGGTCCAGCAGAAGCGACGCGGCAGCTTGTAGTCTGCCATCTGCTCTTGGCACCATGCCAGCAGCTCCGCCTCCTGCAGCCCCGCCTCCCGCTCGATATGGGCTTCAATCCGTTGATTGTCCTCAGAGAGGCAGACCAGCACCTCACGCACCTGCGGATGCTGCTTCAGCTTGGCTTCTACCTCCTGCAGATTCACCTTCAGTCCGCCGATAATTTTGATGCTGTCCGACCGCCCCTGGACATGCACATAGCCATCGTGATCCACATAGCCGCTGTCTCCCATATTGAACCAGCCCTCATGCCAGCGCTCCTGTCCCGCAGGAGGCAGATACGGACTCTCCGGCAGCGCGGCCTGCAGCTCGCCCTGCTCGGCGCGAAGCTGAACGCCTGGAAGCGGACGGCCGACACTCTCCGGGCAACGCCCCTCCCAGTCCATCGTCAGCACCCCCGTCTCGCTTGTGCCATATTGCTGCCCGATCGATACACGGTATCGGCTGTAGAACGCCTGATGCGTCTCCTGCGACAGCGCCTCCCCTGCGGAGATGGCGTGCTTCAGATGCTCCAGCGGCGCAGCAGCAGGAGCCTGCGCCAGCATCTGGTAATGGAACGGAACACCGTACATGATCGTAATCCGTTCCTCGCGCAGCGTCTCCAGCAGGTGCGCGCTCTGATTATTCCTCGGGAAATAAAGCGTTGCGCCAACGTATAACGTCTGCAACAGACCGTTCAGCAAACCATAGGTATGCGTCAGCGGAGAGAGCGTCAGCACTCTGTCGCCAGGCTTCATCAGCGGCTCGGCAGTCAGCTTGTACATATCATGTATAATCGCCTCCCGCCTCCTGCCGATCGCCTTCGGCCTGCCCGTAGAGCCGGAGGTGAACAGGATGAGCGCATGATCCGGGTTATGAAGCCGCTGCGGACTTGGCAGCTTGATCATCTCCACCTCTACCCGTTCCTCAAATGCTGCCAGCGGATTCTGCCTGCCGACCGACCGGATATAGTAATGGGGCTGATACTGCTGCAGCAGCGCTTCGCTCTCCGCCTGCTTCAGCCTGCTGTCCAGCAGCATCACCTGCGCCCCCTGCCGCCAGACCGCGTACAGCAGCGTAATGAAGGTCAGCGAGCTTTTGACATGCAGCGCCACCAGATCACCGGCTTGAACGCCGGCATCTGACAGGCTGCACCGCTGCTCCTCAATCTCCTGCTCCAGCCGCGCATAAGTGACAGCAGATGCGCATTTCAGCGCCAAGTCATCTGGCGCCGCCGCATGGGCAAGGAGCATGTGCCCAAATGCTTGCCTATCGATTGAGTGTAACTGCATAGCCTCCCCCTCCAAATCGATCATCATAGACCACAGCAGGCCCCGTCATCTCCCCTCGGCTCATTCGCTCTGCGGCGATGGCCACCTCTGCCAGGCCCTGATTGCCGGAGAGCGGACGCGCACGTCGAACACCATCGGTATTCTCCGACCGCCGCGATTCAATCTCGCTTATGCAGACCATGGCCATATCTCCGGAACCATAGGCATCCACGCAGCCGTGCTCATCCTCTTGGTCGGCTGACCTATCCGGGGGCGCATCCACACTCGCGCTTCGCTCCAGCAGCAGCGAGACGGCGTGGTCGCAGGAGCGCATTACTGCGGCATCCCCTGACAGCTCAGCCAGCAGCTCATCCGCTCGGGTCGAGTGCAGCTCTACGCCAATGACCAGCACCTGCCCGACATCTGGCAGCTCGCTATACAGCGTGGCAATCTCCAGCAACGCAGACAGCCCGTCCCCTTGGTGGGCAAGCGCCGTCATACGTCCGGTGAAGCCGAATTGTCTGGAAGCGTATCCAAGGATCGAATTGGGCACCGATTGGTAGAACAACAGCGGATTATGAACCTGTCCTGCCAGCAGATTGCGGCTGGCGCAGTCAGCCGTTGCCGTATCCCCCATCGCGCTTGCCAGGATGATGGCCAGCTTCTCGGGCTGGTGGATGTTCCCTGATTCCAGATGCATCTGAATGATCCGGTAGACGAGCGGATTGAAGGAAGACTCGATGAAGCCCGGCACCGGAGCCAGCTCGGCTGTCAGCGGCAGCTCCATGTCTGCCGACGTTGCGGCAGAGGCGGCCGATGCTTGCTGCGACCACGACTCGATGTAATTGGCCATCCCTTCTATTGTCTCTCCCCAGGGTCCTACACAAGTCGAAGCAATAACTCGCAGACATCCTCTGCTCATCTCGCCACCTCCTCGGGATGCTGAAGCACCAGCGCCGTATTATTGCCGCCGAACGAGGCATTGAGATTGACCACTCGTCGCAGTCTGGCGCTTCGCGGCTCATTCGGGACATAATCCAGATCGCAGCTCTCATCCGGCTGCTCGAACCCGACAGTCGGCGGGAGGATGCCCTCCTTCATCGCCAGCACCGATAGCGCGGTCTCCAGCGCTCCCGTGCCTTCGAGCAGATGGCCTGTCACCGTCTTCGTCGAGGAGACCGGGGTTCGATAAGCCGCCGCCCCCAGCGCCTGCTTGATGGCCGCCGTCTCGCTGCGGTCATTCAGCGGCGTACCTGTGCCATGCGCATGAATGTAATCGATCTGATCCGCAGGCAAGCCGGATGCCTGCAGCGCGCGCTCGATCGCCAGCGCCATCCCCGCGCCGTGCGGATGCGGCTGACAGACATGGAACGCGTCGCAGGACAGCCCCCATCCGAGCAGCTCCGCATGGATCGTTGCTCCGCGGCGAACAGCTTGCTCCAGACTTTCCAGCACCAGCATGGCGCCGCCGTCTCCGAGCAGCATGCCTGAACGGTTGGCAGAGAACGCCCGCACTCGGCCATCCTTGGCAAAGGCACGACCCGAATCGAATTTGGCGAACATCTCCTCAGTGACGAGCGAATAGCCGCCACATAGCACACGATTCGCCCTCCCCTGCCGAATCAGCTCATAGGCGACCCCGATCGCATTGCTTGAGGCGATACAGGCATTATTCAGGCACAGCCTTGTGCCCAGCGGGCTCATCCCGTAGCGCTCTGCTATCGTCTGCATATGGAACGCTGGCAGAAATTCCACAGCCGGGACAGCCGCTGGCGCCATGTGCTCGGATTGCAATCGTTCAGGGCGCCCGCCCTCTGGCTCTGCTCCCTCAGACTCGCTCTCCCAGGCTGCACTGCGGCTGCTGGAAGCCACAGTGGCAGCTTGCCCAGCCGCCACCTGCGGAGTCCCCATATCTATACGCTCGCGCCAGTAGTGCTGCAGGCCGTTATAATCGCCCTGTATACCTAGCACCAGTGCTGAGCTGGACAGATCGGCAAGCCCCGCCGAGGTCAGAGCATCGGCTGCCAGGCGCAGTCCCAGCTCCAGCAGGCTGCCCGTAAAGGCCGACTCGGCGGCTATCCCTGCCCGGAACGGCGAAGTATCGAAACGAGTGATCGGCCGGAACTGATGCACGCCTGCCAGCACGCTGCTCCGCGCCGCCTCCTCTCCGAAGCCGCTGGGCACCATCATCCCGATACCCGAAATAACGACGCGATTCATCCTTGTTCACTCCTCTCTCCCGAGCCGCCAGCCATGCCGCATGCAGCGGCGGCACGTTCCGAAATGAGCTGCTGGATGGACTGGATGGAATCAAAACGCTCATAGTCCTGCTCCTGCAGCTCCAGACGCAGCTGCAGGCGCTGCTCCAGCTTCTCCAGAAACCAGAGCAGAGACAGCGAATCCATCACGATGCGCGAATCATAGCGAAGCTCCTCAGATAGCGCGACATACAACTGATTTTCCAACAGCAGTTGCCGAATCTCCTCCAGCGTAATCAGCGGCTCCTTCATACCGCATCAGCCCGCGTCTGCAGGGTGGTCAACAGCTCGCCTACCGTATACCCCCCCACATCCAGCAGCTCGCTGTCCGACAGCTTCACCCCTAGCTGCGCTTCAATACGAGCAGCCAGCTCGATAATCTGGATCGAATCCAGCGCCAGTCCCGCCTCCCCCAGCGGCAGCTCCTCGGCGATCGCCTGTGGATCGATAGGGAGATTCATATGACCTGTAATCATCTGAACAATAGCCTCATAGATATGTTCTCTCGTCATTTATACCAACTCTCCTTCCTTTACAGTGAATTGCAGTGCCGATTCCATCGTCCTTCGCAGCATATCCGGGTTAAAATATTCGAGGATATGCGCCCCGCATTGCTCATAAGGCGGGAATATCAGCTTGTACTCCTTGAACGGTATCCAGCCAGCCTCCCCAAAGCTCAGTTGATACGGCTGACCGAAGAGATCCACAATCTCCTCTGTCCGCCGCCAGCCATTGCGAATCATCTGCCGCTGATCGCTTGTGCCGCTTGCACGCAGCACGTGGCCGATGCCTTCTCCCTCACGCACGATTCGCTCCAGCAGCGCAGGCGGCACGTAATTCGGGTTGATCCTTACGATGTTTTGTGACACATAGCGCTGATCCTTCTCCGTCATGAGGAAGGACTCACGCCATATTTCCCCTCCGGCCAATTCCGATTGACCCGCCACGATAGGCAAAAGCCGATCCATGACGATCAGCTCCAGCAGATCGGTTGTACGGCTATTCGAGGTGACGAGCAGTTGAAATATGATCCATTCCAAGCGATTGGTGTCGCCCAATGGGTATTCACCTCCTTTCATCAGCAGTACAGGGAAGCGGGGCAGCCTAAAATAACAAAAATCACATAATGTATCCACTTTTTAATTTTTTATTGTAGGGAGCAGCAGAACATGGTATTTTTTAGAAAACGGTATCATCACCTTGAATTTCATAGGAGCGATCGAACATGATGCACAAGCTCAAGCAACTGATGTCGGCATCCGACTTTTTTGGCAACAAATTTATCCGCGTCATACTGCTGTCCAGTCTGTTCCTGCAGACCGGCGTCTGGGTGCGCAACTTCGCCGTGCTCCTATTCGTCATGGAGATGACGAACAACGATACGATGGCTGTATCGCTGCTGTACGTTGCCGAATATGCTCCGATCTTCATCTTCTCCGTCATCGGCGGAACGTTCGCGGATCGCTGGAGGCCGAAGCGGACGATGATCTGGTGCGACATCCTCAGCGCTCTATCGCTCCTAGCCATTCTAGCTGCTCTGACAGCCGGTTCATGGCAGGCTGTCTTCTTCACAACGCTGCTGTCCGCCATCCTATCCCAATTCTCGCAGCCCTCTGGAATGAAGCTATTCAAGCAGCATGTACCCGAGGAACACATACAGACCGGTATGGCGATGTATCAGACGCTGATCAGCACCTTCATGATCATCGGCCCGGTCATCGGAACCTTCGTATACAGCGCATACGGCATCCAGGTCTCATTAGGTCTGGTGGCAGTGGCCTTCATCCTGTCCGCTGTCACGCTCGTTATGCTGCCAACAGACAAACCACGCAGCGCTGCCACAGCGCAAGAGCCCTTCTGGATCGAGCTGCGCGGCGGCTTTCGCTATGTGCTGCAGCATCCGGTGCTGCGCCTGCTGGGCATTGCCTTCGGACTCGGCGGGCTTGCTGTAGGCATCATCCAGCCGCTGAGCATCTTCATCGTCGTGAAGCAGCTTTCATTAGACAAGGAATACTACCAATGGTTCGCCAGCACGAACGTTGTCGCCACCGTAGCCGGGGGCTTGCTCGTCGTCGGCATCTCCAAGCGGGTATCCTCTCAGAAGATCCTCGCCATCGGCAATATCGTGAGCGCCTTCTCTGTCATCGGCATCGGCATATCCACCTATCTGTATCTATCCTTGCTGATGCAGTTCATACGTGGGTTTGTCCTGCCCTTCATTCAAGTCGGGATTAATTCGATCGTCATGAAGACGACGCATGAATCCTATGTGGGCAGAGTCAATGGCGCGTTCGGCCCTGTGTTTATGGGGTCGATGGTACTGATGACGATGCTCTCCGGCTGGCTCAGCTCCTACGTGCCGCTGGCGGTTATGTTTGTCATCTCCGGCCTGATGTTTATTATCTCGACGGTCGTCATCTCGATGATGTTCCGGCTGACGCTCGCCGTCAGTGCGACTTCGAGCGACAGCACGGTTGGCGCCGATTCCAAAGCCATGTAATGACTATACAGGAAGCAGATTCATCAAGAAATTATCATTTTTTCCTGTATTCACTTTTTTTCGGAAATACTTGAAACCCTGTACATATGCAGCATTCCTCATCACCCAGGCATCTTCCGGCCAAGCTGACCAGCTTACCATCCATCCTCCAGAAAAAAAGCCCTGCCACCGATTTCAGACTCGGTAGCAGGGCAATGATCATGCTTCAGGTTTTGTTCTATTGCTTCAACATGGCTGTCGATATTCAGAGTCATTAACGGCCTAATCCTTCGTCGAAAACCGGAAAATATAGGCTTGCTCATAGGCATATTGCAACTGATCCGCTACACTTCCATACCAACTGTCCGAGGCGGATAGCTGGACAAAGTCTGTTGGCTTCATCCGACGCACGCCTACGTCGAATCCAGCCCCGAAGAAGGCTGCCGCGATCTCATCGAGTGAATAGCTCTGCATCGGTTGTGCCGAGCTTGCATTGATTCGCTCGCGAATACGCGGAAAGCTTGGATTGCGCGGGTAGTCTGCATAGGTTGCATAGTAGATGCCTCCGGGCTTCAGACAGGCCTTCATTTTGCGTGCATGCTCGCTCAGATCATCGAGCAGGTAGAGCACGGCAAGGCTGAAGGCGATATCAAAGCGCTGCCCCAACTGCTCGGGATGAGCTGTAGCGATATATTGGATAGGCAGCTCACCCTTGCGCGCATTAGCCACCTCGATCGAGCCGATCGCCAGATCCGTGCCCACCGCCTCAGCGAAGGGTGAGCGCTCGTATAGCAACCGCAAAAATCCTCCCTGGTTGCAGCCGAAATCCAGAATGCGTCGGCCTCGCAGATTCGTCTCCGGAATAAAATCCAGCACACGCCGCCAATGCGCCTGGTGTGAATCCTCCATACTCTGATCTCCATCACGCCACCATACATCATACAAAGAGCTGTTCATGATTTCATTCCCCCTCTACCCCTTGTTCTTCAAGCTTAGCTCCGCGCCGCTCCTTCCGGCTTGCCGCTGCTCACCGATACTCCCTGTTTCCTGCCTCCGTTCACACCGATACTGCCAGCGATAATCATGATGCCGCCCGCTAATGTCAGCCAGCCAGGAAGTTCTCCCCAGATAAGCATACCGAGCAACGCATTCATCATCAGCCCCGAATAACTGACCATCTGCACCACGACCGCATTTTCATGCGTGAAGGCCTTGGTCAAGAACAGTTGCCCCAACAAGGAGACAATCCCGATCACGAGCAGCAACAGTCCAGTACGCAGATTCGGCACGACAAATGAGCTCCACATGAACGGAAGTGAGATGAGAGCCGAGGCCGCCGTAAAATAAAACACAATTTCATAGGCTGGATGCGTTCGGCTCAAATAACGAATGGACAAGCTGGCTGCAGCCGAGAACATGGCCCCGGCAAGACCGACGAGAGCTGGCCATGAGAAGCTGCCATACTGCAGCGGGTTCAAGATAACGAACGCTCCCGCCATAATCAGCAGTACGTAGCCTTTAACGCGGGCATGAAGCCGCTCCCGCAAAAATAGAGCAGACAGCAGCAGTACAAACAGCGGCGAGGTCTGTGCCAATATGCTGGCATCCGTCAACGGCATACGCGACACCGTATAGAAAAAGGCCAGCATGTACAAGCCTCCCATTGCACCGCGCAACAGCAGCATCGGTACCCCCTTCCGAGAGAGCGCTATCCCGCTGCGCCGCATCAATAGCATAATGAGCAGCGTGCCTATTACTCCGCGAAAAAAAGCGATCTCCGCCGCTGGAATATCAGCGCTGGCCTCCTTCACCAACGCATTCATTACACTAAATACGAGGGACGATAGCAATGCAAGAACGACGCCGTTCTTCATCTTCTTCTCTTCACTCCTCCCCCGCTCCTACAGAGCCGCCGCGATCAGAAGCCGGGTATACGGATGACGCTTCTCGCCCCATAGCTCGCCGCGGGCGAATTCGTCCACGATCTTGCCTTCAAACATGACCATAATTCGGTCGCACAGTTGCTCCACCGCTGCCAAATCATGAGAAATAAATACAATCGACAGCCCAAGTCTCATTTGCAGCTCGCTCAAGAGCTGCATAATCTGACTCTGGGACGCGGCATCAAGACTGGAGGTCGGCTCATCACAGACGAGAAGCTGCGGTGACAGACTGATTGCGCGAGCAATACAGACGCGCTGACGCTGACCGCCGCTCAGCTCATGCGGATAGCGATTCATGTACGAGCTATCCAGCCCAACCATGTGCAGCAGCTTCTCTGCTCTAGCTCTGCGGGGAAGCACAGCCCCTTGCCACAACTCCGGCTGCACACTCTTGAAGTTATCCAGCGGCTCGATAACAGATCGCCAGATCGGCAGCCGCTCGTTCAACGAAGCGGTCGGATCTTGAAATACCACCTGCATATGCTGCCGCAGACGGCGCAGCTCGCGCTTACCCGCATAGGTCAAGGACTGTCCCAGCAGCAGCACCTCGCCTTGATCAGGTTGCTCCAGTCCCAGCAGCAGCCGGGCGAGAGTGCTCTTGCCGCTGCCGCTCTCTCCAACGATGCCGACACATTCGCCACTGCCAACAACCAGCGAGACCCCGTCTACTGCCGCTGTCTGCAAGCCGCCCCTCCGATAGTGCTTCACAAGACCTTCAGCGCGCAGACACTCATTCACCAGCAGCCCTCCTCTTCTGTCTGTCATGCTTCGCTTGAGCTGTCTCTCCTTCATCGAGCAACGATGCGGCTGACGACTCCGATGACGACTCCGGTCGCTGCAGCCGAGGACTGGCAGCCAACAATTCACGGGTATACGGATGCTCGGGTCGGACTCGTATCGTCTCTGCATTGCCCATCTCCACTATCGTTCCCCCGCGCATTATAGCCATTCGATCGGCACGTCGCCAGACCTGACGCAGATCATGAGTAATGAATAACACTGCACAGCCCACCTCGCGCTGCAGCTCGCTGATCAGATCCATCATCTGCTCGCTCGTCACAACATCCAGCGCGGTGGTGGGCTCATCGGCGATCAGCAATGTCGGCCGTGGCAGCAGCGCCGCAGCCAGCGCAACCCGCTGACGCTGGCCGCCGCTAAGCTGGAAGGAATAGCTGCTATAGACACGCTCCGGCGGCAGGCCGACGCGCGCCAGCCATTGCAGCACCAACTGACGCGCCTCCTCGCGTGTGAGAGCCAGATGGATCTGCGCCACCTCCCTTAATTGCGAGCCCAGCTTCCGATAGGGTGTGAAGCTGCCCTGATAATCCTGGAATACCCAGCCGATCTTGCTGCCCCGCAGTTGCTTGCGCTCTTTGGAGGACAGCTCCAGCAGCCGCTGTCCGTCAAAGCAGATTTCGCCGTCACACTGCATATGCCCAGGCAAGAGCCCGCCGATCGCCGCTGCTGTCATGCTCTTGCCGCTGCCGCTCTCCCCTACAAGCGCCAGCATCTCCCCTGCTCGAATTGAAAAAGATACATATTGTATTATAACTTTAATCCCTGAACGATTCTGCGTTTCAATGCACAGTCCCTCCACACGCAGCAGCTCTGTTTCCCTGCTATCTGGCTCCGCACCCGCCTGCCCGCTTGCACCTGAATGAACCTGTTCTGGGGGGAGCGGCAATGTGCTTGCTTCCTGCCCTGCCTTGAGCTCTCGGCGAGGTCTGCCGCTACGCGCGGATAGCAACCGCGACAAGCTGTCTGCTGTCCTTGCGCTTGCCCTTCTCCCCTCAGCCGATCTCCTCGGGTTGCCCTGCAGGCTCCCGCTCCTAACATCCAGCCTATCGCGCAGTCCGTCGCTTAACAGGTTGCAAGCGAGCACCACCAGCAGGATGGCCATTCCGGGGTACAGCATCATCTGTGGCTCAGATTGGAAGTAAGCACGGCCGTCATTGAGCATCGCTCCCCATTCCGGTGCTGGCGGCTGCGCACCCAGACCCAGATAAGACAGCGCAGAGATTAACAGAATCATTCGCCCCATATCTCCCGCCGCTACGATAGCTAGCGGTGCGCCCGCATGCCGCAGCAGATGACGGCGAATCACCGTCCAGCCAGAGCTGCCAGCCGCGATGGAGGCGAGCACATATTCCTTCTCTCGCTCGGACTGGATAACTCCACGGATTAATCGGGCATAACCGATCCACTTCACACAGGCGATTGCCAGCAGCACATTCGGCAAGCCTGGACCGAGAAATCCGGCCACAGCAACCGCTATCAGAAATTCCGGCAATGCGCCTGCACCATCCGCCAGTCGCATCAGCACGGTATCCAGCCTCCCACCCGCATAGCCTGCCAGCAGTCCGATCGGGATGCCTATCGCGACAACAATGACGATAACCGCGGCTGCAAGCCCTAACGTCAGCGGCATTCCACCTAGCAGCCGGGACAGAATGCAGCGGCCCAGATGGTCAGTGCCAAGCGGATAGTCCATACTGGGCGGGCGCAGCCGCTCTCCCATCTGGATAAGCAGCGGATCGTGGGGGGCCAGCAGCGGCCCGATGATAGCCAGCAGCAGGAACAGCAGCAGCAAGACGCCGCCAGTTGAGACCAGCGGAGCAAGCCCTGGCTGCCTGATGCCGTAGCTCATTCTTCTCATGTGCGTCCCCCCTCCTGTCCCCGAATGCGGATACGTGGATCAAGAACGGCAAGCCCTAGCTCTGATACCCAGTTCGCCAGCAGGAAGCAGGCTCCGCTGAGTAATACATAGCCCTGAATAACCGGATAGTCCCGCACACGGATCGCTTCGACCGCTAGACTACCGAGTCCGGGCCAGCCATACAGAGATTCGGTCACGACCGAGCCTGCCATGAGCGCACCCAGGCTAATTCCCGAGATGGCGATGATCGGGATCAGAGCCGCCCGCAGCGTATAGCGCAGCAGGATACGCCAGTTTGGAACCCCTCTGGCTTGCGCTGCGCGGATATACTCCTGAGACATCGTGTCCAGCAGGCCGGCGCGCAGCAGTCGGATATATTCGGGCGCCATGACAACACCGAGCGTTATCGATGGCAGCACCAGATAACGCAGGCCTCCGCTGCCCATCGCTGGCAGCCAGTTCAGTTGATAGGCGAACAGGTAGACCAGCAGCAATGCCAACCAGAAGCTTGGAATAGAGGCACCGAGCAGCGCGAAGCCGCGGCTGAACAAGTCTGGCGCCTTCCCCTTATATACAGCAGAGAGCAGGCCTAGAGGGAGCGCAATGGCGATTAGAACAATAAGTGCGCCCAGCGTCAGCCAGAGCGTCGCTGGCAGCCGCTCCATCAGGAGGGCCCATACATCCCGATTGTTCGTCATCGAGCGTCCCCAGTCCAATTGCGCCATTTTGCTCAGCCAATTCGCATATTGCTTATAGAGAGGCAAATTCAGTCCCCATTCCTCGCGTATCGCCTGCTGATCCGCCAGTGTAAGGGCCCCATCTCCTATCTGTAACATAGTTAGCACCGGATCGCCTGGCGCCAGCTTCATGAGTACAAATGTCACCATGCTAAGAATGACCAGCACAACAACAAGCTGTACAAGCTTTGCGGCTAGCTGTCGCAGCATCTAGTCCACATCCAGCTTGTTCGTTACAATATAGAATTCCTCTGCTCCAGGCCGCCAGTTTGTGACACGCTTATTCATACCGACCAGAATATTCGGATGAATCAGATACGAATGAGGTCTATACTCGTTGATCGTCTCCACTGCCTCGCGCGTCAGCTTGATCCGCTTCTCCACATCCCCAATGCCGTTCAGTTCCTTCACAATCGGCTCCAGACCCGGCACCTCGATGTTGGCCGAGTTGTATGAGCCACCCGGGAGGTAGGTCGAATTCAGGAAGGAGCCGCTGTCCCCTCTCGGCGCAGTCAGGTAACTTGCCGTTGATATATCCCAGTCGCTTGTCTCCTTGATGTAGGTCTCTGGATACTCCACGGAGACGATCTCAATGGTTATGCCCGCCTTGGCCGCCTCTGATTGAACCAGCAGCGGCATCAGCGGAAGCTCCGGATTAATGCCATTAAAAGCGATCAGCTTAAGCTTCAGCGGCTTGCCGTTCTTCTCCAGCTTGCCGCCAGCCCCCTTCATATACCCGGCGCTCTCCAGCAGAGCCAGCGCTCCAGCCTGATCCAGTTGCTGCGGCTCCTCCACGCTGCCAAACGGCAGCTTGGGGCTGAACGGGCCACTAGCCGCCAGCGCATGTCCCTGCATAATATCGCGCACGATGGCCTCGCGGTCGATCAGCTTATCCAGCGCCTGGCGCACCCGAAGATCCTGCACCTGGTCGCTAAGCGGATTATACGTGAAATAATGGGTGCGCAGGCTGGTAACAGACTGCACCTCCAACTGCTCATCCTGCCCGATCGCCTGGAGCGCTTCTGGAGCAAGATGATAGACGATATCCGCCTGCTTCGATTGAAATGCCAGTGTGCGAACATTGGCGTCGGAATTGAACTGGAATTTGACCTCGCTTATAGGAGCTGGCTCATCCCAATACTGTTCGTTGCGAACCAGATTCAGCTCTTTGCCGGGGGTGAAGCCCGTAACCTTGAACGCCCCTGTTCCGACAGGCGCCATGTTGAATGCATCCTTGCCCATGGCCTGCTCTGCAGCCACGCTCATCAGGCTTGCTGTCGGATGCACCAGCTCATTGGGAAAGGCCGGATGCGGCTCTGTCGTGGTGAAGATCAGCTCCTGCCCATTGGCCTCGATCGAGGCCAGCTTCAACGCAGCCTCAAGCGACTTACTGTCAGCAATCCCCCTGGCAAAAGAAGCCTTGGCTGCAACTGCGTCGAGCTTCGTTCCATCGGAGAAGCTTACATCGTCACGCAACGTAAAGACCCAGGTCAACTCGTCTCTGGCTTCCCACTTACTAGCCAGCCATGGCACAATCTTCATGTTCTCGTCCAACTTGACCAGCGTCTCGGTAATGCCTGCGCGCAGCGCAATCCATCCATTATGCGGATCCAGCGTATCCACAGGCAGACTATGGATAATGGTCAGTGACTTCTGCTTGTCTGTGAGCCGCTTATCGGGTGTTACGCTTCCTGCTCCATTCCCTTCACCTGCTGCCCGGGACGCTGTATTCGCATCCCCTGTGCCCGCATTGCCCGAGCAAGCACTCAAGCATAATACCATCGCAAGCAGGATGAGCCAGCTTGCCTTGCGCTTTCCGTGAGTTTGTTTCCGAATTCCCTTCATTTGCGCCATATCCCCTTTTCACATCATGCGATCTTATGGTTCACGACTATATGAACTCACGTCACATTGTAATACTCAGTGAACAGGTTCCTTATGACTCATAAGAGCTAGAAATGTGAATTTTGTGTGAAATCAAGGATGGCATCCACCTGCACTTCCACATGATGAATCGATGGTTCGGCGCCTTCCCCGTCCGTTCCAGAGCCTGTGCAGAAACGCCTGTAAGCTGCTTTATATCCTGCCAGCAAGCCGTCCGCCTCAGGCATGGGCACGTCGAGCCTGGCTCCAAGCCGCAGCAGCAGCTCCAGCCGCTGCGCATCCTCCTGCGGAACGCGCGGGATGCGCAATACACCGTTCTCCACCGTCGCCCGCTGGAAGGGCACAGCCGCAAAATCAACGTATCGTCCCTGCCCATCCGGTTCGGAGTAGGGATCAATCAGCAACGAAGCGTAGCGCACATAGAGCGCATATTCCTGCCGCACCTCGTCCAGTTCGACAAACTGTTCTACGATGACCCGCTCCAGACTCTCCTCGCGCACCGGATAGTTGTCATCCTGCAGAAATTTCAACAGATTGAATGCCTCCACACCAAGCTTGCACAGCACCTGTGACAGCTCCTTCCATAGCCGAACCATGCTGCCCATCGTCCGCGGCGAGATTGGCCCTTCCGGGTACAGCTTGTACATATACCTCACCGGGCCATCCTGCGAGAAGATATGCGCTAGTGCCATCTCGCTCATGGACAGTGGCGGGTGGACATAGGTGGTAATACTGAAGCACTCGGCGGCGAGCGGAGACGAAGTAGGGATGCAGAGGATGCCCTGAGCCGTCAGCAGCTCGGCTACCGCCTGGCAGGCATCGCTGCTGGCAATCGTCGAGCCAAGGCGAATGCTGCGCTTGAGCGCCTTGACAACCGAGAGCAGCGGCGACTCTTCCGAGATGAACTTGGACGCGCCGAAGTAGGTAGACAAGCTGATGACCTCCACCCGCGCACGCTCTTCGCCCAGCAGATGGACGATCCATGCGCCCGAGCCGATGCCGGGGGAGAGCAGGATGATGCGTCTTAGATGACGCAGACGACTCGGCTGGAGCCCTTCGATCACCTCGGCATAGCTGCCTACGGGAGTACAGATCACCACGGTCTGCCAGCCATCCTCCAGTTGATCATAGCCGCTATAAAATCGCGCGATCCGCGCCGAGCCAGACAACTGCTCTCGCCCGGATACTCTAACCTCACAGCGAACAATATAGCTGTTCAGCTCCAGCTCGCGGCGAGCCAGATCAGCGTGCTGTCCCGCCCGGTTCAACAGACCGAGCTGCTCCGACACTCCGCTCCAGCAAACCGCCGCGTGGATGCCTGCCGGGCCTGCTCCAATAATTAAGGTATTGCCGAAGCCAAAGCTCTTCCCGCAGTTATCCTCCACCTCATCACTGTTCCTCATGAACCTACCCCCTCTACGGCAGCCGTCAGAATCAACGTATCATAGATGCGATCCATCCTGCTTCGTGCATTAGCTTGCCACGCTGAGCCGAATTCAGCTTGCAGCGGGTAATTAAAGATTGACTTCAGCCCATTGCCATAACGTACAATAATCCGCGTCTTTGCAGGAATACAGACCCGCAGCCGCTCTATCACATCTTGCTTCTTCTCCACCAGTGAAGCAATGAAGACATGAGTTGCCTGCTCCGACCAGGCAAGCGCGTCCTCATAGCTGCTGACGACCCGGCATTGCCCAAGCAGTCCCGCCTCCTTCATCACACGACTGCCCATCTCCGCTGCCTCCTCGTCAATATCCAGACAACATAAAGCCGCCCCTGTCTGGCGAGCGATCGTCAACGCAGATAACGGCAGGGAGCCGCTGCCGACAAACAGTACACGCGACTCACTATGCATCTCGTACTCCTCCAGCTCCTCCTGCATCGAGCTGGACAACAGCGACAAGTATTCGCTCGCATGATTCTGTTGCCCCAGTAGACGGCGACACTGGAACTTCTCTAATTCACACACTGCCTGATTGCTTGTATGCCGAAGCTGAGCCCCCAGTCCCTTCAGCTCGTCCAGATGCCCCCAACGGCTCCAGTCGCTATGATTGTCCTCGCTCAGGATGAATCGGCACAGTGCATCCAGCTTCAGCTCCAGCAACTCAAAGCATTCAGCAGATTGCCTGATATAGCTGCTCAGGTGTGTTAATTCGTAGTCAAATGATTTCAGCGCAAGCAGTAGCGCATACTTGGCCTTCATGATTCACACCTCCAGGTTTATCGCGTTTGCCGCATCGTGTCGCAGCCGTCTTAGAGTCCTCCATCTCCTTTCATTCAGCCCATCATGATACACAATAATATGACACAAAAGGGAATAACTTCATATCACTCCTTCGAGTCATCTTGCGCAGCAATCTGCCAGCCCAGTCTGCCCCTTGTCTAGTGAGCTCTTGATCTGTTCTGCTAGCGTTACTCCCTGCAACTGTCACGATTTTGTCATGAAGATGACGGACAATGACACGATGGAGTTATTTCAGTACGCCTGACAGTAACGCTAAAGTAAAGGTAACGAAATGAAATGAAGCGAAGGGAATGAAGGCAGATGGAGCGACCCTCTCACATACTGATCATCGATGACGATGCACGCACCCGTATGATGCTGAAGATGTATCTGGAGAATGAAGGCTGTATCGTCAGCGAGGCTGCCGATGATTTTACCGGTCTGCAGCAGGCGTTCGCAACAGATATTGATCTCGTTGTGCTGGAGATGACCATCCCGTTGATGCGTGGCTTTAATCTCCATGAATATTTGTATTGCCTGAAGCCGGCATCCGTGCTGATCCTGACGAGCAGGAGTGAACTAACCGACAAATGCATGGGCTTTGAAGCTGGTGCGGATGATTATGTAACGAAGCCATTCAGTCCCCGCGAGCTCGTGCACCGTGTTCTGGCTATACTGAACCGCACTCGAGGACTGCATCATCCGAGCCAGCGTCTGGAAGGCAGCAGCTCTCTCATTCTGCCCGATCTCATCTTCGAACCGAAGGCCTGGAAGGTAAGCGCTCGCGGCCAGCAGCTCCAACTGACTCCCAAGGAGTACGAGCTGCTCTATTATCTGTCAATGCAGGCGGGCAAGGCAATTAGCCGCCGCCAGTTGCTTCAGAAGGTATGGAAGCTGACTCCCTTCAAGGATCACCGAACGATAGATACACATATCAAAAGGCTGCGTGACAAGCTGAACGCGGCAGCCCCCTCGCTTGGAAACCACATTGTGACGATCCGAGGCCAGGGATATTGCTGGAGCCTCTCCCCCCAGTACCAGGAACATTCAGTTCATATGACGGCTTCGATATAGAACAAGCCCAAGAATGCTGACAACATTCTTGGGCTTTCGATTGTGTGAAGGTTAGTGTCCATGTTAGACTCCCTGGGTCGCCCCGTGCTTGTGAATCTGCAGCTTAGCCTCCCTCTATTGCTGCATCGTCCGCGGTGCTTCCTGCATATACGGCGCAAGATACAGCTCTCGCACCTCATGCCTGATCCAGCTCATCATTCCCATGATGAGGAACAGGATCACTACAGAGGAGATGAACAGCCTGCGCGAATCGGCCTTATACAGCCGATACAGCATAACAATCAGGATAAGCGCCAGCACAACTGCAACGCTCAGGAGCAGGGTATGGAACAGTGAACCGCCCATAAAGCTAGTTCGTACCCCCTCGCTCATGCCAAGCAGCAGGATGGGTCCAGCGATCAATTGGAGCACCGTGAACAGCAAGGCAGAGCCCTTGCCGAATGTTTTGGCTCGCTCATGAATCGGTGTGGGGTGATTTCCGCCTCTGCGCCTGCCCCACCAATACATGTACATGCCGATAATAGCAAAGCTTGCCGACATGAAGTGGAAATAGCGCTGCCAGATGGTCGGATAACGAAAGAGTGAGTCCCAGAAGCCCTTCGACCCTGTCCACATCTCCGGATGCAGCATCGAGGCTACGTTCGTAATGAAGATCAGCGGCACAAACAACAATATGAGCGAACCGGATATACCGAACAGCAGATGCAGTCCTTTACGATCCTGCCACCTATCCCACATGAATTTGTAGACATATAATAGCAGGAAAGAGACAATAAGCAGCGGAATGAGCATCAGCCACCATTTGCCGATCAGAATCGTCGACGGATAGAAAAATTGAGTGTAGATGGTGCTGATGATAAGTAGAGGGGCAACTCCCAGAACCACTGCAATGCTCTTGTGAATCGAGACGAGTGTAGCCAGTTGCAGGGCGAGCCCGTCTGCCACCTTGTCCCGCTTGCGGATACCGATCAACTCGAACAGCACCGCATAGACCGAACCGGCGACAACAATATTGACATAGATCAGATGAAGAATAAATCCAACGACGATCAGCACTTCAAATAACGGCAAGTTGCCTGGAATCATCAGCCCCAGATCATTAGGAATCGGTGATTCGGCTTTTAACCATGACTGCATGCACGCAAACTCCTTTACTCAGCTTGATCCTTCTGCTTCGGCTCCGTATCGTTGAGTTCGGACACAATGTTCTCCAGATAGGTAGCCAACGCTTCAATCTCTTCCTCTGTTCCGACAAACGGCGGCATCACATCGCGAATCTGATGCATATTCGGAATGAACTGGGCAATCGCATCCTTGCTCCAGCCATTCATTCGCTCCGTCATCGCGCGGCTGCGACGCACGCCGTCGATGCTGTGGCAGGCAATGCACTGCATGCGGAATAGTTCCTCGCCCGCCTCCAGCTTGTTATCGTCTGTCACCGTCTTGACCGTTGTGAACTTCGCAGAGGCCAAGGCCCCCTGCTCCTTGTAGCGCTCAGCATCTTCCTTCAGCACGCCATTGGCATACATGTAATTATAGATGACATACGGCTTGCGAATATTCTCGCGTACAATCTCGAACTCGGTAATAAGCAGCAGCGAAAAGGCGGCGGTGAACAGCGTCAGCATGACTGGAAGCCTGGGCTTGCCATCCAGCAGCAGCACAGCCAGCAGCAGGATCAGCAGCAGACCGCCGACGTTGACCCAGACAAACCATGTCTCGCTCATCCCTGAGGCCCATTTCACTAAAACCTGCGCCTGATCAGGCAGACTGCGCATGTACCAAAGTCCGCTAAGCAGCATAATCGGTACGGAAATCAGCAGCCATTTCCCGAAAACCTGCTGTGCGATAATCCGATCGCGTCTCTCCCTCAAGCTCCAGCGTATGAAGAGATGCAGCACCGCTACGCCCAGCGCAATCGCTGCGAAGGTGCGGAATATGGTGGATGGAATCCAGGTCGGATTCAAGAAGGCATCCCAGAAGGATAGCGTCTCGACCCAGTTGCCAGGGTTGAGCTGGGCCGCCAGCACCCCGGTAATAATAACCAGTGTGAGCCAGGACATGATGCATAACGCAAAGCCGACGCGCAGATGCTTCTTTTTGTCCGCACCCTTCCATTTGTCCCAAGTGTAAAAATAAGTCAGCAGCAGCACAACCTCTGACACGAAGACGAGCCACTCTGTGAACCAGGCCCAATGGAAAATACGCAGCAGCGAGCCGATCGCATCGGGCAAAATAACAGTGGTCGTAAACCATATGCCTACCCCTGTCATTGCCCCAACCGTCGTTGTAATGATGAGAATCCATCTGCTCAGCCCTCGCGCATAGGCATCCAGCCGAGGATTGTTATCCTTATAGCCCTTGTACTCGATGGATACCATCAGCACACAGCCGCCAATCGCCACAGCATGGTTGATCATGACATGCAGCACAGCCATCATGCCAATCAGATTGCCGTTACCGAGCCAACCGAAATCAATGGTTGGAAAGTTCAAGCCCTTCTCCTCCTCCTTGTTCTCTTGTTCCGTTCCTTAGTATAAGGAGTAAGGGATCGATTAAAAATGGCTATATCGAGCTAAATTGATTCATTTTCCGTTAATGATCTGTGAAATTTTATCATTCTCTTCGAATTAGTCTGGAATTCTCTTAATTGGTATGAGTATTTGGGGCTATCTCCGGTGGAATGCAAGAGGTGCCCAATGTGCAGGTGTGGAAGCGAAGTGCTCACCTGTATCTCCTAACTGTTGCAATGCGAGGATAGCTGTGTCTTGTTACAGCCTGTCAAATAGCGAAGGTTGGTATCGGGCGGTTAGCGTCGTGTCCTTACACTTACAGCATCAAGCAAGTGTGCCAAGCGATAAAGGAGATGACTCCAGCGCTGCCCCATCTCCTTGTCCTCTCTTATCTCGTCATACTACCTACAGCCGCAGCTCATAAAAGTATTGCACGCTGGGATGCTTGGCCTTCATCTTGTCGGCCATGTTCAACAATCGTTTCTTGCCCACTCGTCTGTCCACCAGGGCTAGGATATTCAGGACGATCTCCTTGCTCTCCAGGCAATCCTCTATGGAAGTGGACAAAAACCTCGTCGCAACCGTCATAAAATCGGATTTGCTTAGGGCAGTCTGTGCCAGCATAATCTCCTTGGCATAGACAGACGTTTTCCTGCCTCTCGCGATAACCTGCAGACGATCCTCTGGAACTTGCCCTTTGGTCTCTATTCTGATCGCCTCTATTTCTTCCTCGCTGATCGGAATCTGGATCGTGGCATCATTCTTAATCTCCAGCTCTGTCTGGTACCATCTGATGGGGCTTGCTGGATCGCCCATATGGAGAATATTCTTCTTATCTACTGTAATATAGCATTGTCCTGCTTTGTCCGGCAGATAACGATAGCTGGTTGCCCGGTACTCTACCCTCCCCTGTAACGCAGGACTGAGAAAACTCTCCAGTTGTTGCTTCACTTTGCTCCAGGACATGTATCCTCCCATATTACCTATGATACATACCATCATACACCAATTATTGAACAGGTGCGAATACAGGATACGCTTGGCGCTTCCCCCGAGTATGTTATATACTCGCATGCCGGAAGCTGCATTGGGAGCCACTTTCTCTCGCGGAAGCATCCAGCTTTATTTGACGTTGTTTCGAACATTTCTCTCATATTCGGCTTCTTGTTCAGCAGTGGCTTTAGGAATATTCATGTCTTTTTCCCAAACAGTTTACACATCAACTTTCACAGAGTGAGAATCAGCTCAACAGCATGTGTAGCACTGGCTTGAAGTGTATTGGGGAGCCATCTTGACGAACATAGAAAAACACCTCTTCGTTTGGTAAAGTGAGAGTGTCGAGCTCCACTACCACACTGAAGAGGTGCCTTCTCTAGGATAGATCAACAACCGTCATGTGATCAACTGCCAGGTTATCTGCCGATTTCATGCTGGGAAAGTTGAGTTATTAACAGTTGTTCTCATTTCATAATGTGTACATGTTAGGTTTTAGCCACGATACCAAGTTCACACAACTATCTCTAAACATCTCACAGGCTCGAAAATAGAATGTAAAACAAAATATATTTACATATATAGTTTTTTATGGTACATTCATAAATCAGATGTCAGAATCCATGGTTTTTAATTATGAAGGAGATGGCGACATGTTTCTGGCTTTCCTTTTTTTCGGCATTTTCTTGGTCGTATTAAGCGGACTTGAAAAAATTATCATTTACTTGCATTTCGCGAACAGTGTGGGGAGTATCGAAGCCCTGAAGGCTGTCGTTCCTGATTACATATGGCTCATTACAAACCTGACCTTTATAGGGGGATGCGGACTAATTATTATTGGGGTTATCCCTTATGTGCCGAAACTGATAAATAAGTAGTCCTCCCCCTATTCCCCCTACACCAACTGGCGAACAATCGACAGCAGCAGCAGTACCGCCAGCCCGAAGCATAGACGCATCAGCCAGCGATCCTGCCGATCGAACAGATTCATGACAGCTCCCCCTTTACATAACGGACATTGAACAGAAACAGACGCATTAGCAGCACGAGCGAGGGCACCAGCAGCGCGAAGCCTGCGACGAAGACAGCAACCAGCGCACGCCCAGACGCCGGATTCGTTACGCTGCCGTAGATGGTCAGATGCGGGTACAGCAGGTACGGAAGATGGGAGATACCGTAGCCGTAGAAGGCAAATGCGAATTGCAGCATGACCAGCACAAACGCCAGTCCATACTGCTGACGCCGCCAGATGAGCCAGGCCGCCCCGAGGAAGCTGATCAGCGACAATCCGAACATCCACCAAAAGTTCAGCGTCCGCTCGAAATGCTCCAGATTGTGATTGCGCAGGGCGATGAACACGAACAGACTGGAGATGATCGTCGGCACTCCGCCCCATAGCGCGAACTGCCGCATCAGCTCCAGTGCCCGCTCATCGCGGGCGCGAGCAGCATAATACGCCAGGAAGGCCGAGCTGATGAACAGCACGCTCGACATCGCCAGCAGCACTACCGCCCAGGAGTACGTGCTGTAGAACAGCTCCGCCATGAGCAGCTCGATTCTTGCACCATGTACGGCAATAAATCCACCCTCAGAGATGGTGAAGACGGTCGCCAGGGAAGCAGGGATCAGCAGCCCCGTCATGCCGTAGGCGAACAGATAGAAGCTGTTCTTCTTCGCTCCGTAATTGGCGAAGGCGTAGAAGGAGCCGCGGATGGACAGCAGCACCAGCGCAATGCTGCCAGGAATTAGAAGCGCTGTTCCATAATAATGGGCCGTCTCCGGGAAGAAGCCGACCAGGCCGACGAAGAAGAAGACGAGGAAGACATTCGTCACCTCCCAGACCGGAGACAGATAACGCGAGATGACAGGGGCGATGATCGATTCCTGACCGATCAAGCGACCATAGTAGGCGTAGAAGCCTGCTCCAAAATCGATAGAGGCGACGATCAGATAGCCGTATAAGAAGCTCCACAGTACCCCAATGCCCAGTTGTTCAATCGACATCCTCCCATTCCTCCCTATAGTATAATTCGCCGCGCCTCCAGTTCCAGCTCGGCCGGCTTATTGCGGAACAGCCTCGCCAGCACGACCAGGCAGACTATGCCCAGTAAGGCATACAAGGCCGCAAACATCCAGAACGCTGCGCCGACATGCGGATTTGTCGTCGCCGCCTCCGATACGCGCATATAGCCGCGCAATATCCAGGGCTGCCGTCCCACCTCGGCATAGAACCAGCCCAGCTCAATCGCGAACAGTGACAAGGGGCCGCCTGCGACGATGGCCGCCAGCATCCAGCGATTATACGCCCCCTCTCGCCTGGAACGCAGCAGCAGCAGGAAGAGTACAGGCACCGCAAGCAGGTAGAAGCCGATCGTGACCATCGCGTCGAACAGATAATGGACATAGAGCGGCGGCCAATCCTCCTGCGGGTAGTCATTCAGGCCGATGACCACGCCATCCGGGTTGTGAGTCGCCAGCAGACTTAGTCCCCATGGGAGCTCCAGCGCCCCTCTCACCTGCTGCGTGTCCGGGTCAAGCACCCCGCCAACGATGAGCGGGGCTCGTCCGCCCGTCTCGAAGTGCCACTCCGCTGCCGCCAGCTTCTCTGGCTGATGTGCCGCGAGAAATTGCGCAGACATGTCGCCGATGAGAATCGTCAGCACAGCCAGTACGAGGCCAACCGTCATATTCAATCGAATCGACTTGCGGTAATATTCATCCTTGCGCCCCTTGAGCATCGAGAAGGCAGCGATCATCGCCAGCACGAAGGCAGAGGTGAGATAAGCCGAGGACAGGACATGCGCCACCTTGGATGGGGCAGCCGGATTGAACATCGCAGCGAGCGGGTCGACATCAACCAGGCTGCCATTCTCGAATGTAAAGCCCTGGGGCGTATTCATAAACGAGTTCACAGTCGTAATAAACAGTGCGGAGGCAGATGCCCCCAGCACGATCGGCAGCGTGAGTAGCCAATGGGTGAAGGGATTTTTGAACCGATTCCATGTATAGAGATAAATCCCGAGGAAGATCGCCTCGAAGAAGAACGCGAACGTCTCCATGAACAGCGGCAAGCCGACAACATTGCCAGCCAAGCTCATAAATTCCGGCCACAGCAGGTTGAGCTGCAAGCCGATGCACGTGCCAGTAACGACACCGACGGCAACCGTGATAACAAATCCCCGTGCCCATCTGCGCGCCATAAGCGAATAATGCGGGTCCTTCCTGTAGATGCCGAGCCATTCAGCGATGGAGATCAGCACCGGCACCCCTACCCCAATCGTGGCGAACAAAATATGAAAAGCCAGCGTCATCTCCGTCAGACCGCGGCTCCAATCCACTGTACTCATATTACGATCCCTCCCCCAAACCTTATGATGGGCCAGCCCACTTCGCCCTATCGGGCACAGCTCAAGACTCTTGCTGGCAGCGTATGATCCCTGATGGCTCATGGATCGGCTAGCACACTCCCCAGCTCCATCCTCAGCTTCTGGAATTCATGAACATGGTTATCATAACCAGTCCACGAGCTGCCTATGCGCGAAGCCTCGTGATCAGAGTCGTCCCCAGGGCTTTGTTCACCTGTCTGAATCGCCAGGCTGTGCCTTATTGCACCCTTCGGCTTGACACTAGCTCTGCCCTAAGGTGTATTCTAATGGATAAGGAATGTGGAAGGGCGGCAGGAAGGATGAAGAAGGAGATTACGATTAGTGAGTTGGCGCGCCTGATGAAGGTGTCTGTGCATCAGATCCGCTATTTTGAGGACAAAGGGGTGCTACCGCCAGCATTCATCGATGATAACCAGTACCGTAAATACGGGCTGGAGGAAATTTATCGGCTCGCCCATATTCTTCTGCTGCGCAAGCTCGGGGTGTCTGTGCCGACGATCAAGGAGTGCTTCACATCCTTCGGCAGCGTGCAATACGAGGAGCTGCTGGAGCGATCGCTTCATGACACTGCAAGCGAGATCGCTCGGCTTCAGGAGCTGCAGCGGCACACGCTTCATATTCTGGAGGAGCACCGCAGCTTCGCCGCAAGCAAGGGACGCTGTATGCTCAAGCAACGTGCAGGCGTCCATCTGCTCCGCTGGCTGGAGCTCGGCCAGCATGATACGCTCCATGCCGCACTGCTGGTCGCCCAGCCGCGGCAGGTGCCGGAGCTGTTCGAGGCCGATATTCACTATATCCGGGATGATCGGGGAAGAGTCGGGCTCTATATCGAGAGTGAACAGCCCGCTGATCTGGAGCTACCGACGGGCTCCTATCTATCTATCCAGACCCTCGCCTCCGACGAGGAGGAGCTGGAGCTGCCCATTCAGCTCCTCCAGGACTATGCCGCCGAGCATGCACTGGTCGCTTGTGGCCCGCTAGTTGTAGTGGAGAAGTCATATCTCTCCCTGTTCACCCCCGACCAGTTGCACTATGAGCTGCTCCTGCCAGTCGCGTGCCTGCTTGAGCGGGCGTGAAGCAGCCCCCAGCGTAGACGGCTGCCGCCGTTAAGAGTCAAGCCTCGTTTCGCGTAGGAATGGAAGATCAGTATACGTTGGATATTCACTTTCTTGTATGTCGAGCAAAGACAGCACCCGGACGATACGCCCGGGTGCTGTTCATAGCGGTTATTCATTTGTTCTAGGTATCATTCAGCATCCAGCACGCCTGACCGCTCGATCTCCAGACAGGCCAGCACGAACGGAGCGAAGCCCTTGGGATCATCCCGTCGCGTCGGCTCGCTGATGTAATAGTCGAACGAGCCGTCGCGGTATGGCGTGTTGCCCAACCCCGCAACGCTGCATATGCCGTTCAGATGCAGGGAGCCATCTGCATCCTGCTCCACATAATGCTTCAAGAGCCCGTGGTAGCCGCGTGCCGCCGATTCCAACGCCCAGCCGTCCAGATAGCCCTCGTTAGCTCCCTTTGCCAGTGCATAGGTGAACATCGCCGACCCGGACGCCTCCAGATAGTTGCCTTGGCGCTCCGCTTGATCCAGCACCTGATACCACAGTCCGCTCCCCTCATCCTGCACGCGCACCACTGCCTTGGCTAGACGGTAGAAGATACCGACAATCTGACCACGCTGCGGATGGGACAGCGGCAGATGATCCAATACATCGACGATCGCCATCATATACCAGCCGACAGCCCGTCCCCAGAAATGCGGCGAGCAGCCTGTCTGCGGATTCGACCACCGCTCCTCACGACTCTCGTCCCATCCATGATAGAGCAATCCTGTCTTGGGATCACGCGAGACGCGCTCCATCAGCAGAATTTCGCTTGCTAGATCATCATACCACTGCGCCTCATCAAACACCGCCGCATATTGCGCCAGAAATGGCGAGGTCATATACACCCCGTCCAGCCACATCTGGAACGGATAAATCTTCTTATGCCACAGCCCGCCCTCTGTGGTGCGAGGATGTCCCTTCAACTGTGCGGCCAGCAGCTCTGCTGCCTTGCGGTAGCGCTGCTCTCCGGTCTGCTCCAGCAGCACGAAGAGCGCCTTGCCCTGATTGATCATGTCTACATTGTACTCGTTAAGCGAATACGTATCGATGGAGCCGTCCTCACGGATGAACAAATCCATGTTGTCGCGGATATAGGTGAGGTATCTCTCGTCTCCCGTCGTTCGCCATACCTGTTCAAATGCGGTTAAAATGCAACCGTTCTCATAATTCCAGCATCTGCTCTTCTGAAAGGGCATGTCCGATACGAGAGGATATTGCTTCATAAATGATTCGGACATCGCCAGCGACCATAGCTTGCTCAGGTGCTCCGCCTCCTTTGATGAATGATCCTTCACTTCTTCTCTCTCCATCTCTCGAATTCCTGCCATGTCTTCCATATCGACACGAGTAACAGCTCTCACACACTGACTGCGGAGCGTCTGCGCCCACTCACATGCTTGTTCTCCCGGCTTGTGCTGCACATTGGACTCCGATGGAGCAACACCTCGCCTATTCGCTGCCTTCCAGCGGCCTCCAGCCATCCGAGCCGCCGAGCATCCTCTCCGGCTCATACTGTCGCAGCTCCGACTCCGCGAGCTGCCGCGACCACCCGACACGCTGCGCCCCCATCGCTCCCGGCCCGTAGCTGCCGTGCTCCGCATACCGCACCGTGTGCTCGCTCTCCGGCTTGTCCCAATTATCCCAGCCCTCCGGGCGAATATGCGCGCCAAGCCAGCAATCGATGAACACCGTATGCGCGTGATTGCGCCATGGGCGTCCCAGATAGACACTGCCTGGCGGCGCATCTCCACTCAGTCGGCAACGACGGAATACATACCCGTACTTCGCATGCTCGGGTGTCGATGCCGCCGTCACCCAGCCATAGGTGGCAGCGGGCTGCCGCAACGAGCGGGAATGAATCGAGCAATGGTAGAAGAGCGCCGCTGCCGAGCCGAAGATGAAGTCGATGTCTCCCTCGATGTAGCAGCGCTCGTATAGCTGTCTTCCCTGTATACGAGGAGCGCGCCCTCGCGGGCCGCCGAAGTACGGCTGATTCGGGTCGATCGGCCGATCGGGCAGCGGCCCGGTACAGAGCGTATCCTGATAGCCGAGCAACCGGCAATCGCGGAATACAGCGCGGTCTGCATCCACATAGGCTGCCACCGCTTGCCCTACCTGCTCGCCAGGCCCGGCGCTATTCTCGATCGTCAGCCGCTCTGCTGTGAAGCCGACCGCTCCGACAAACAGCGTATACGAATGGAAGGTCTCATAACGCTCCCCGTCCGGGAACGTCTTCCATGCAGAGTCATCGTAGGTAATGACCGTATCCTCCGCATCCTTACCCTCCCCCATCAGGGTTACATATGGCTTCTCAATAACCAGCTTCTCGTGGTACACACCCGGCTTGATGTGGATGACGACCTGCTCGCGATTGTCCGCAGGCACCTGGTCGATGGCCTCTTGAATTCGGGTGAACTCCCCACTCCCATCCCAGGCGACAACCATCCTGTTCTTCCTGCTCATCCTTTGACTGCCCCCGCTGCTACCCCGCTAATAATATATTTTTGCAGCGAGATATACAGGATGACGATCGGCAGCGAGGAGAGAATCAGGCTCGCCGTAATAATATCCCAATCGCTGCCGAACTTGCCGAACAGCTTATAGATATTGATCGTGAGCGTCGCTGCTTCCTTGTCCGTCAGCACGAGAAACGGCAGCAGGAAATCATTCCATGTCCAGAGCGCATACAATATAGCGACACTGCTTACCGCCGGCTTCAGCAGCGGAAAGATGATTTTGAAGAAGAAGCCCATCTCCGAGCAGCCATCCATGTAGGCCGATTCATCGATCTCCCGCGGGATGCTTTTGACGAAGGCATGGAACAGAAAGACGGCGAAGCTGCCCGTGGACATATAGATCAGCGACAGGCCCAGCGGATTGTTCGTAATATGCAGCGTCTTGGACAACTGAACCAGCGGAATCATATACGTGTAGAACGGAATCAGGAACGGGAACGTGCATAGCAAGTAAATGAACCAGCTCAACCGCCCGCGATCACGCGACAGCTTGTAGCCCGCCAGCGCAGCCACGATAATAACCCCGATGACAGAGGCGACAGAAATGATCGCATTATTCATAAACGCCTTGGCAAAGTTGGTCGACGACCACGCCCGAACATAATTGTCTAGATAGAGCGTTTGCGGAAGCGCCAGGAAAGAATCAAAGATTTCCCGGAAGGACTTGAAGGAATTGAGCGCGATCAGATACACCGGGAACAGATAGACGATAACCATGAGCAGCAGCACGATGCCCAGCAGAGGCGATGTTTTGAATGGACTGCGCATTAAGCCTCCACCTCCCTGGATTTGAAAAATTTCAACTGGAAGTAGGAAATGATCAGCACGATGATGCCGAGCACGACCGACTTCGCCATGCCGTAGCCAAAACGGTTCGCCGAGCCGAACGCCTCATAATAGATGTTCAGCGCTATCGACTCTGTTGCATAGCCCGGGCCTCCGCCCGTCAGCACGAAGATCGCATCGAATATTTTGAGCGAGCTCGTGATGCTCGTAAACACACAGATCGAGATGGACGGCATCAGGAGCGGCACCGTCATCATGCGAAACCGCGCCCACCCTGTCGCGCCATCGATTGACGCTGCTTCCATGACGCTGGAGTCGATCGTCTGGATGCCTGCAAGGTAGATGATCAGATAGTAGCCGATGCCAAACCAGATATTCATCACGATCACCGCATACAGCGCAAGCTGCGGGTTCCCGATATAGTCCAAATTCAGAAATTCGAGCAAGGGGCTCAGCTTCGCAATGTCGGGAATAATCTCGATGTACATAATTTTCCAGGTAAACCCGACGACGACGAGACTGAACACATAAGGAAGAAAAAATAACGTTCGCAGCGTATTTTTGAAGCGAGCGCCACTCTCAATCAACACGGCCAGCACGAGCGACACAAAGTTCGATGCGATGACCGTGAGCGCAGTGAATACAAATGTAATCCAGAGCGAGTGCAAAAACCTTGAATCGTCGGTAAATAATTCGATATAATTGTCCAGCCCGTTGAATGGAGCGCTACGTTCAATGCCATTCCAATCCGTGAACGACAGCACAACGCCGCGCGCGAGCGGATACAGGAAAAACACAGCGAACACGATCAGAAATGGGGCCGTAAACATAAGCAGGGAGGCAGTGTTCTTGCCGCGACGCTGCAGGATGCTGTTCATATGATCTCTCTCCTCCTCCAGTCCACTTGCGGCCAGGTGCGTGCATAAGCTCTGCACCTGGCCGCCGGGACGGCTGTTGCCTTCTTCTCTATATGGGAACTCTTATGATCTTATATAGGGACGCTTATGCGCGTCCTGCAGATCATGGCTTATATAGCTTCTTCCACGAAGCGTCGATGTTGTCGAAGAGCTGGTCGCGCGTCTTCTTCTTCGCAATATAGTCTTGCATTTCCTTGCCGATAATGTCGGCCAGACCGCTCGGCCAGAAATTGATCACAAATCCGCGCGTCTTGCCGCCCTCCTCGATATACTTGGCCACATCGGCGCTCAGCGCGTTCAGCTCGGACTTCGGATTGCTCGCCGAGGTGGATTGCTGCTTCAGGATGCTGCCAACTGTTGCCTCAGCACCTTCCTTCGACACCATCCACTCCAGGAACTGCTTCGCCTCCTGCGGATGCTTGCTGTCCTTGGAGATGTAGATGAAGCCGTCGCCGTCCGCGAGCATCGTCGCATCCTGCGGATCTTCGGATACCGGGATCGGCGCGAGGCCAAGCTCCACGTTGGGATCGAGCTTCACCATCTCCTCATACGACCAGACGCCCTGGATCGCCATCGCAGCCTGCTTCGTGCCGACCAGATGGCTCATATTGGCGAAGTCGCTAGACAGCGGGTTTTGCCCATCATTCGCATTGTATAGATCGAACAGCTCGAACGCCGTATCCAGCCGATCCGTCTTGGTCTTCGCCTTCCCGGCATTCATATCGTCGTAGAATTGCTGAAAGTCATCCAGCGTTGCGCCCTGCATCGCCCAGAACATATGATAGCTGAGCCACACATCCTTGAAGCCGGAGGCAAACGGTGTAATACCGACGTTATTCAGCTTGTCCACCGCAGTCTTCAGCTCGCTTAGCGTCTTGGGCGGCGCATCGATGCCAGCTTCCTTGAACGCCTGCTTGTTGTAGATCAGGCCATAGCCCAGCACCTGAGTGGACACTGCATAGGTCTTGCCATTGTACTTGCCACCCTCGCGGAAGTTCGGCAGGATGCCCTCCTCAATCTTGTCCTCCGTCAGATCCAGCAGTTGATCGGCATCCACGAACGGCTTCATCGCCAGATAGCCGGCGTAATTGAAGAGGTCGGGCGCATCCTTCGTGGCAATCTTCGTCTTCAGCACCGAGTCGTAGTTGTCAAATACATGGTCGAACTCGACCGTAATGTTCGGATACGTCTTATGCAGCGCTTCATTAATTTCATCCTGGTACTTGGGATAATCGACGACTTGGGTCAAGAACTTCAGCTTGACTGGCTCTGCGGGGGGCGTCTCCGTCGTCCCAGAGCCGTTATTTTTCTCCGCGGTGCCGCAGGCCGACAGCAATAATAGGCAAGCAACCGATGCAAGCAGTGCAGGCTTTAATCTCTTTCTCATGACATAACCCCTCTCCATATTGTCCGAAACCCGCTGCGATTGAAGCGGGGAGGCCACTGAGCGAACCTCATACTCGTATTGTACGCGTTTCCATTTTGAATAAACATGTATTTGCTTGTTCTCCATTTGTATTGTATTGAACAGATTCATCTGTTAAGAGCGACCGTGGTCCAACTATTCTCTCCAGCAGAGAGCGTGCAGGGCGTCCCGGCATACAAGCGTACACAGCTATCGCCGTCCTTGACGGGCTAAGCAAAAAAGACCCCGCAAAGCGGAGCCGTGAACTGTGGCCCATGAGAAGGACACTATGAAAAGAGTGACCCACTTATGGGTCACAGTTCACCCGGAGTTTGAAACCCCTAGAAGAGTCTGAATTGATCGCGGTATGATCGTGGAGAATAGCCGGTATGCTTTTTGAAGGTTTTGCTGAAGTGGCTTTCGTCGTTAAATCCCAGCTCATCGACAATCTGCCGCAGCTTGACCTCGCTGCCAGTGAGCAGTCGCTTCGCTCTCTCGATCTTCAGCTCCGCCAGATAGACGAACAGGTTGGCCCCGAACTCCTCCTTGAACATCTTGGAGATATATTCCTTGCTCAAGTAGAAGCGGTCAGACAGCTCCTTGAGCGAATGCTTGCGCGCATACTCCTGCTCCAGATAGTCGCGAATATCGTAGATGACCTTGCGCTCCTTGCGCTGCTTGATCTCCAGCCGCGAGACCGATTCCAGAAACTTGAGCACGCAGCGCCGCACAAACGGGACATTCAATTCGCTGCCCACCGCGAGCCTAAGCGCCGCCAGCTCGGCAAGATACGCCCGTTGATCCTCCATCTGGTCAACGAGCCGCTCCAACTGGTAGAGCAGATCGGCATTCAGCTTACGGATGCTCGCCAGACTCATGCCAGCCGCTCCCCCGGCCTCATCGTATACCTCCTCCACCGTCTGGCGGATGAAGGCGAGGCTGCCCGAATCGATGGCAGATGACAGCCTTCGCTCAATGCTGCCAGCCTGGTGATGCGTCGCTCGCGCTGTCGACTGGAGCAACGCATAGAACGCCGTTCGATTCTCCAACTGTCCGGCATGCAGCCAGGACAGCGCCGCCCGCGCTTCCTTAAGCGAATCACGGGTCTGATGCGGACGTGTTCGACTTTCACCTACGCCGATCAGCACGGTAATGCCGAGCAGCTCCTTCAGCTCACCCCCAAGCCTGTCGAGCAGCTCGCCAAGCTCCTGATGTCCTAGCCCGCGATACATAATGAGGATCAGCTCACTGTCTTGCTGGCGGCTGCGGAAGCACCGTCCCAGGCCGGCCAGCAGCTCGTTCACCATATTGACTAGCGCATATAGCAGCAGATGAGGATTGGCGTGGAAGCGGTTATCAGCCACCTCTGCAAAGTTGTCCATTACACAGGCAACCGCGGTATATTCCGCCTCCTGTGGGCGATCTGGCAGACCGAGGCTGCGCAGCAGCCCCTCCTCACTGGTCGTGGAGCCGACCATCCACTGATGGAACAGATCCTCGCTAAGCAGCGGCAGGCTCTCATTAAGCCGCTGTTGCACATGGAGCGAGCGCTCCTGCTCCTGCCGCCTGGCATTCAGCTCCCGCACCGCCTGAGCCAACGCATCATGCAGCGCTTCCGGCCGAATCGGCTTAAGCAGGTAATCGACAATCCGCGAGGTAATCGCCTGCTTCATATAAGCAAAATCATCATAGCCGCTAATGATGATGAGTTGTATATGCGGGTATCTCTCCCGCAGCGTGCGGATCAGCTCTGCGCCATGCAAGCCCGGCATTCGCATATCGCTCAGCACCAGATCAGGCCGCTCGCGCTCGACCGCCTCCAGCAGCTCATCGCCATTCTGAGCCTCTGCGATGAGCTCAATGCCGTGACGCTCCCATTCCGCTTGCTTCACAATCGCGCTGCGAGCCCGCCGCTCATCATCTGCCACGATCGCTCTATATCTCATCGGTCTTCCCCCTCTCTTGCTCATGCGGCTCTGCCTGCTCCGGCAATGGCGGCAGCCATAGCTCGACCTGCGTGCCCTGTCCCGGTGCACTGCTCAGTTGCAGGCGCGCTTCCTGTCCGTACATTAGCTGTAGCCGCTGGGACACATTGAGCAGCCCGATCCGCTCATGACCGCTCTGCTCCAGCATATCAGGCGCATCCAATGCCGCCTGTAGACGGCTTAACCTCTCGGGCGTTATGCCCACCCCATTGTCCGTAATTACGATGCGCAGTCCCCCGTCCTCCAGGCGGCATTGCAGCTCCACCTCGCCGCGATGCTTCGACGGCTCCAGGCCGTGGATGATCGCATTCTCCACGAGCGGCTGCAGGAACAGCTTGGGCACCACCCACTGCAGCGCCTCCTTGGGCACATCGATGCGCGAGGCCAGTCTGTCCTCGAATCGACAGGTCTGAATCCATAGATAATCCTCGACATTGCGAAGCTCGTCCTGCAGCATGGCGCGCTCCCCCGGCTTCAAGCTATAGCGGAGCATATCAGAGAGCGCATGCGTCATGCGAACCAGCTCGTCAATCCCCTCATCCAGGGCCACACTGCCGATCGTCTGCAACGTGTTGTACATAAAATGCGGATTAATCTGAGCCTGCAGCGCCTTCCATTGTGATTCACGGGTAGCCAGCCTCATCTTGTACTTCTCCGTAATCAGCGTATCAATCTGCTGGATCATCCGGTTATAGGCATGGGAGATTTGCCCGATCTCATCCGTCTGCGTTACGGTAACAGGCAATTGGAAGTTGCCCTCCCCGGCACGCACCATATGACGCTTCAGCTTGAGCAGCGGCCCGGTCAGCCGGATCGAGATATACGCAGTCGTCGCAATAACAATGCATACGATGCTTAATGCAATCAACAGGTTAATCGTCCGCGTCTTGTCGGCCTGAGCGATAATAACATGCACCGGAATCAGCTTCGCCACCAGTTGGCCATTGTGAGCCGAGCGGGCATAGACAAGCCGCTTCGTTTCAGCGCTGCCCGCTTCGGTATATTGGAAGCTCCCCGCCTCCTCCTCGCCCGCCATGGTAGAGAGCCATTCGGCTGGCAATGACGACATCGCCGGATCAGAGCTGTACAGCAGCTCCCCCTTAGCCGTCCACACTCCGATCTCCTCATCGGGACTTAGAAGCCCCTCCTCACCGATCCGCTGGAGCTGTGTCAACGTGTAATTCATCGTCAGGACGCCAACCTCGGGGGTATAGCCCTTGATCAGCCGAGTCAGCGAGAACACGGGCACGCCGGATTGTATCCGGTATTCAGCGGGATAGTTGCTTAGCTTATGCTGCGGCTCAATAATCAGCTTGTCCGGCTCCGCCACTGCATGAGCGTACCAATCCCGCTCCTCCATAGCTTTCGCGTCTGAAAAGGAGGTGTTCAACGCTTTATTAATGACATACAGCTCTTGATTGAGCGGAGTATAGAACAGCACGGAATGGGTCTCCTTGCGAGCCAGATACAGGCTCATCAGCTTGCGCAGCTTGAGATTATGCTGAATGAACTCCGTGTCGGCAAGCTGATATTCCGGTGAAAACAACAGATCCGAATAAAATGCAAGCCCCACGTTCTCAAGCTGTATAAAATAATCATCCAGCCTGCTAATAAGCTGCTGCAGAATGGCTTTATTATTAACAATATAGCTCTGCTCCAATTCGGCAGCGAAGTTGCGGTATGAAATGTAGATCGATAACAGCAGCGGCAGCATGATGACGCCGACAAAGCTCAATATCATCTTTTTGCGTATACTTTGCATAATGGCCTGAATCACGCTGCCGCCCCTCTCGAAATCTGTCTTATTTTGTCGGATAGCATGTGTTCCAAGTATAAGGTTGGACACTCGATTAGACAAGAGCCGTTTCGCAGTATCGTGTTACTCATGGATCATCCGTCTCCAAGCTGGAATTGTCCCAGATGGTTATAATTCCGTAAGCGTGGACGTTCGTTATGAGGCTGATCATTTGACCTGTCCTATTATCACCGAAAAACGACTATAAATCCCAAATAGGATTCATAGTCGTTTAAATAGGATATCTAGCTCAACGCTCCACAATGTTTTTGGGAGATCGCTGAATTACAAGTGCTCTTTCCCGAGTCTATTTCACTGCATATTTGGCAAGAATCTTTTGATGAAGATCAGAGAATTCACTGATCAAACCTAAACTTTGTTTGTTGGACTCTTGCAGAGCAACTTTCCCCTGGTCTCTACCTATTATCATGTACGGTCCATCTTCATGTTGTTTTAAGAAAACAATGTAATTTTCCGAGTTATTCATTTTGGTATAATATTCAGGTACGATTTCAAGTTTACCAATAACTTTATTCGAGCCAGTTGCATAAGGTTCATAGATTACTATACTTTCATTTTCTTTAACATCCCCTGAAAACACCTTGTTTACGATAAGTTCACTCTCAGTCCAATACCACAACGGAAGCCCTTGAGCATCATATTCCATATGATTTTTTTGGTTTCCTGTAGGAGTAACGATAGCAATGACATCAGCTTCTTCTTCTAATTGTTCAACTTGACTATACATTGGCAACTCGGCTTTTGTATGAATTTTATTTACAATCGTTTGATCTAAATAATAATATACGCTACCTAACAGTAGAACCGCTATTAACAGTCCGGTTATAATTTTTTTATTTTTATTTATTACTACCATTGAACGTTCCCTCCAATCATGATTAGTTCCCATATATCGCCTTTATACCCTTCTTATCGTCTGTTTGTGGCACTTTATAGTTATTCCAGCCGGGGACCATAACAGCAGGTGTTATATCACCATGGTCTAGCCCCAGTGAATGCCCAAATTCATGCGTAAGGGCCTTGTATTGATAATCAAGCACATATGTACTTATAACAGGATCATTTATTCGAATTCTGGAAAGTTCATATGTGCAATCCCAACAAGCAATGTAATTTCCCCAGAAATTAGTTTTATAATTCAACGCATCTGCTAGAGCAGTATCTTTAATATCTCCAGCAAACACTTTAATATGGACATAACCCGAGGTGACATTTGTCAGTTTTACTTTTGATGAGACTTCGTTCCACTGTGAAGCACCAAAGTCGACACGCCCTCCATATCCATAAGAATCTACAGAACTATCTTTCCAATATTTTAAGTCGGCTGCGCTAGAAGCACCCCACTTCCCATCAGGTCCATTTCTTACATAGGCATATGCTTGAGAAGTAAAAATAGCGACCATAAGCAATAACAGGAATACAACTATCATTAATTTCTTTTTGTGTTTCATAATCAGGCTCCTTTATTTTTGTATAATCCAAAAAATGTAAATCAATTAATAAAAAGGTTCGATCCAAACTCCCTTCATTAGATTAAAATAATTTTTTACAAAAATACCAATTAATTCAATTTATAGTTTACATTAAATAACATGAATAGGATATAGGTCTAACGTATTGTTATTATGTCGATTCAAGTCGCTAGAAGGAAATTCCAAGTAGCCCATTGGAGGTCGGGTGCCTCATCATACGTTGTTAAACAAGGACTTGCTTCGATTAGGCAAAGCTCGTAATCATTTTACTCCAGCCCTTTGAAAATCCGCTTGCCGCTAGCTCGGCAAGCATACTATGGCGTCTGCTAACTTCTAACAGCAAGCTTTTCTCCATGCTTCGGAATTTTTCCTACTCTCGCGTCTGTGAGACCTACCCGGGTAAGGGCGATAACTTCCCCCTCATCCATCTGTCAGATTCGGGCAGTATTGGACTTTTCTTTGTACAGCAAGCTTGTCCGTCTTACCATGCCTTGTATATGATTGCTGCTGGTCAAATCGAGGGGTTGCTCCGGCTTCCTTCAGATTTGGGATCGCCACAGACACAAAAAATGGCAGCGCAGCTCGGCTGCACCGCCATTTTTGTTCTGTATTTATATACTCAGAGCGAATAAAAGATATCACTGCATTCATGCCCCGCGAGGATGAACAGTCGGGAAGAACCGCGAAGCCGTTCGGTAATCTTGCAGGCAGAGAAGACACTGACTCCACTGTTGTCAACCTACAGCTCCACTATGTACTCACTTCGTCACTCCGAAGCCGTCATCGCTGCAAAGGCTTCATCTGTAGCCACCCGACGCGCCGTGACATATCTTTTGGCGTAATACCCCTCGGTCAAGCTGCTGATAATAACCCCCTTGCTTGAGGAGGAATGCGCGAATTGGCCGTCCCCTACATAAATTCCTGCATGAGAAACGCCCTTGCCACTCGTATTGAAGAAGACCAGATCGCCTATCCGCAGATCCTCCGTCTGAACCTCGGTGCCTTCCTCCGCCTGAGACTGCGAGGTTCGCGGCAGCTCGACATCATATTGACTGAGAATATGAAGAATAAAGCCCGAACAATCAAATCCACCTGTCGTTGTTCCTCCATATAGATATGGAGTGCCCAGCACCTCGTCAATCGATTGCTGCAGCGCCGTGCCCGACGGACTAGCGAAGACACTCCCTCCGCCGATCAGAAGCATCAAGCAGGATAATACTGCCGCTACACGTTTCCTCAAGATCGAATCCTCCCTTTCAGTTTAGCGCGCGCCCTTATCACACCGTGTATCGACCGCACCGATCCAAACTATAGAGTCATTGATTCTCAACTTATTATTTGTAGTATAATTCGGCGCAGGCAAGTTTTATCCTCTGTCAGCAACATTAAAAAAAATTCATTTTATTGAGGATTCACACAAAATACAAACCCATTCCTAAAAACAATGCTCGATCTGCTCCTCAATAATTCAGTAGCAACATCACTACAGCATGATGCTACTATACACCCAGCAGCTTGTCCCACATCAGATCAAGACAAAGAGCCCGCTCTGCAGCAGAAGCAGGACGGGCAGCGAATACATCATTTAAGCTTCCTCTCCTGCAGCCGCTCCTCCAGCTTGCGGATAAGGGACGGGTCAATATCATCCAACTGCTCAATGAAATGATTGACAACTAGCGGGCCAAAATCCTTGATCAGTCCTTCGGTTACCGCTCGGGTCTGCTCCACAATGAACTGCTCCTTCGTCTGCACCGGATAGAAGAGCGTTAGCCGATTGCGGCCGCCCCCCGTAGATTCCTTATGCAGAATGCCTTTATCGGCGAGGCGGATCATGACCGTCATAACCGCGTTCAAAGAAATGGCCGTTTCCTTGTTCAACTGTTCATGTGTCTGCTTGATCGTCAGCTTGCCTCTCTCCCAGAGCAGCTCCATGATTTTTGCCTCAAGCGAGCCGAAGAAACGGTTGAGTCCTCCTTCATTAAGGTTCAGCCTCTTAATCGTCATTTATGCTTTCTCCTTGGATTGCTAGTTATATGGTTATTGTAGCATTTTTCCGACAGGAGACAAAGGACTGACCATGCGGGCATAGCCTGCAACGTAGAAGCGGAGCACCTGCATGGCGGACGTACTTGGGGCATAGGATGAACATAGCAAGCCGACCGCCATACCCCGCAGTATGGCAGCCAGTTGCCAAGGCTAGCATAGTATGCGGTGTGTAGCTTCGCGAGGGAGCAGCCAAGACGGCAAGGCGGGTCATGGCCGAACCATGGCGCTAAGGCGTGTATGCAAACCCGCACAAGGGTACCATCCCCGCCTTAGCGCCCCCTGCTGCGTTGCTTTTCGCAGGCGTACCCCGGTACGCCTGCGAAAAAGCGCCTGGCATGGAACGAAAATTCGGCAGCATCTGCTCCTTGCGGAGTTTGCATACACACCCTAGGGGGGATGTCATGAAAGCAAGCTGGGGAATCGCGCTATTAATAGGGGTGCTAGCGGTCAGCTTCACGCTGCGCTATGGCGGAATTGTGGACAGTCAAAGCGATCAATCGGTCTATACCCATCAAGAGATGCGGATGGAGCTTGAGATGGAAACCGATGCAGCGTCGATCCAATCGATGGAGGAGGTGGTCTTCCTGCTGCGAGCCGCCCGGCCCTCAGGGGAGCCGATAAGCGGCGCAACAGTACACATTCGTGTGTCCATGCCGGATATGCTGTGCGGTATTCTTCCTGGCGATGCGGTGGAAACCGCTCCAGGCCATTACCGGATTACCGTCCTTCCGGTCATGCCGGGTCGCTGGCAAGCGGAGACACAGCTTAGCTGGCAGGGGAATGTGAGCAGCATGACCGCTTCATTTGACGCCCACTAAGCTTCGGTTCCCCACTCCACCTCGCAGCAGGCTCACCATAGCCAGGGGTGAACGGCTGGAATCCAGCCGCTGACGCTCATTCCCTTGAGCAGAGCGAGCATCCCCATCAGAATCGCCAGCGTCAATCCCGCTCGGCGCAGCGCATGTCGCCAGCGGCGACCGAGCTTGCCTGCCAGCAGTGCCGTCAACAGCATCGCCGGGAAGGTAGACAGTCCGAAGGCAAGCAGTAACAGCGCCCCCTGCACCCATGATCCGGTAGAGGCCGCATTCATCTGCATCGCATAGGTCAGGCCGCAAGGCAACAAGCCGAGTAGCAGTCCAGATGCCAATGGAGCTAACAACTCATGGCGTGTGCCAAGCCAGGCTAGCCTTCGTTGCAGCGGCTCCTGTCCCAGCAGACGATGGCCGGGATAGATCGGGAGTGTATAGCGCCGCCAGGCCCATAATAGAATAAGCAGGCCGCCAAGCATGCTGGCGGCCCCCTGAATGCCGACCAGGCCGCCGGCCATATTGAGGAAGGAGCCGGCCAATCCCATCAAGCCGCCAATAGCCGAATACGTCACGACGCGGCCGACATTATAAGCCAGTGCCGCCCGCATCGAACGTTCCCCCGACTGCAGCGCAAATGCCGAGACGATCCCTCCGCACATGGCGATGCAATGCGGAGCACCGCTCAAGCCAGCCAGCACAGCCAGCGACAGCAAGGCACTGCTGATCATCCACCTCACTCCCCTTTGTGGCCTCGCGAGACTGCATATGCTGTGACACCACCTGCTTGAGCAGAGAGCATGAGCAACCGTCGCCAGGGCAAGATGTCCATCTATATGGATAGATATGAGCTTGCCAGCCAAAAAAGAAGACGCGGTGAAGCCCTCATGTCGATCTCGTACACTGTCGACCTAGTACACTGACCGCCCTGCCCGTACCGTTTGCTTATTCTATGAATGATCAAGCTGTGCGCGCTTCCAGCAGGCCAGGCACAGCCCCTGAACTCTTATGTTTTTTTCTTGCGCACCGTGACGATGGTCTCTCTCTGCTCCCTCACCATACTCCATTCCCATGACATCATGCGAGCGCGATCCTGCATCATTTTCAACCCGTATCGACTGCCGCCAGCGGCTTTCTCAGGGTCCCAGCCCTTGCCGTCATCGACAATCCGGCATACCCAGCCTCCCCCCTCCATCTCTGCCTGAATCCTCGCCCTCCCTGCATCCGCATGCTTGTGAATATTGATCAGCGCTTCACGCACAATAGCCAGCAATTCGACTTTTTCCTTGGCGCTCAGAGCCAGGTCGGGAATGCTCCAGTGGCTCTCGACTTGCAGCGCAGACTCTCTGCCCAGCTCCGCGATAAGACTCTGTATGCCCTGCAGCCATGCCGCTGTCTTGGTATCCGCCGGCTGTCGCAGATTAGCTATCGCCTGTCGCACATAATCATTGGTTCGATGCACGCTCTCCTTCAGCTTGTGCAGCATTCCCTGCTCCGGCTGCTTGGTATGCTCTAGCTGCGTGAGCTGCGCATTGAGGAAGAACAGCGATTGCGCGATGCCATCATGGAGCTCCCGGGCAATCTTCTCCCGTTCCTCCATTGCCGCCTGCACAGCTTTGGCCTTGTTCAGCTCCTCCTGATTGTGCTCAATCATGGAGAACAACTGGGTCAGGAACAATAGCGACACGAGCAGCACAAATACCGGAGCCAGCCAGTTTCCCAGCTCCATGGAGATGTAGGGAAGCAAAAATTCATGCCGCACATACTCCCAGATTCCGATGGTTAATGTCGGTATCGTCAAGATCAGCCATTTGATTTGTCTATAAGTCAATGTCCCCTGCTCCTCTCAGCAATCCGTCTCTCTACTATTCTACCTTGTGCAAAGCCGGAGCGGCATGACTCCAAATGGCTATGCCGCCGCTTGCGCCACACTCAGGCCAACACCGCAAGCAGCGGTCTGTGACACTCGCTTCAGCATGTCTGCCGTACATTTTTAACTCCAAAGAGCTATAGAAGAAATAACGCTGCCCCCATATAATTACTCAAGTAAATTGCTCGTATAGACAAGGAGGACATCATGAAAGCCACTGTTACCCCACCCGCATCCACCCGGCCGTCCCGGGACAAGCACCAGATCGCGCCGTCTCGGCTTCTGCCCTCGCTGTACCAAGCGGTATGGAGGTGGCATTTTTACGCAGGCATCATCTTTGCGCCGTTCCTCATGATCCTCGCCTTCAGCGGCGGCGTCTACCTGTTCAAGCCACAGATCGAGGGCTATCTTTACAAGGATATGCTGACGGTGCGCGCCGTCGCCCCGGCAGCTCTGAGCGCCGACGAGCTCATTGCCAAAACGGAACGTGCTTACCCAGGAACCTCCATATCCTCCATTACTTACACGGATCAACCGCAGGAGACGATAAAGCTGAACGCTGCTCGCAACGGCGTCTCCACTACGATGTATGCCGACCCGTATACCGGCAACATTGTTGGCCTGTTGAATAATGATTCAACCTTCAGCGCCTTCTTCAAAAAAATGCATAGCCAGCTCGTCATTGGCGGCACCTGGGCCAACCGTCTGGTCGAGCTCGCTGCTTGCTGGGCATTGCTGCTAATTGTAACCGGACTCTATTTGTGGTGGCCGCGCAACAAGGCTTCGATCTGGGGAACGGTTCTGCCCCGTCTAAGCCGCCCCGGTAGCCGTCAATTTTGGCGCGATCTTCACGCGGTTCCGGCCTTTTGGCTATCCTTATTCATGATTCTGCTCATCGCTTCGGGGCTGCCCTGGTCAGGGGTGCTCGGCAAACAGATTGACTGGTTCGCCAACGCTACAAATACAAGCTATCCCCCCTATGCACTTAGCTTTATGACCAAGCCCGATGCCGTCACTGTCACCAAGGATATAGCCGACGACGTGCCCTGGGCGACCGAGAATCTGCCCGTTCCCGAATCGGCCGCAGGCGGCTATATCCCGCTGCAGGTGCAAGAGGTAGCCGAAATTGCCGACAGACAGCAGGTTCAGAAGCCATATACCATCTCCTTGCCGCATGGCGAGCGTGGCGTCTACACCATCTCCACCGCGCATTCTCGACCCGGCAACAATGCCACACTGCATATTGATCCATACAGCGGCGCTGTGCTGACTGACGTCCGCTTTGCGGATTATGGTCTCATGGCCAAGTTGATTACACTCGGGATCGCAATGCATGAAGGCAAGCTCTTCGGCTGGCCGAATCAACTGCTCGGACTCCTTACATGTATCGGCATCATGCTGATGTCTGTGAGTGCCTATACGATGTGGCGCAAGCGTAAGCCTAGTGGCAAGCTTGGTGCTCCAGGCCGCCCGCAGGAGAAACGGGTAAGACGAGGCGTCTTGCTGATTATGCTCGCATGTGGTGTGCTCATGCCCCTAGTCGGCCTTTCACTGCTGGCGGTGCTGGCGCTGGACATGCTCGTGATTCGCCGCATCCCGACGCTCAAGCATTGGTTCTCAGCATAATTCAGGAGGGACAACGATGACACAGATGAATTCCTTATTGCGGTTCGCATTGACGCTGACGCTCCTGCTCTCCCTGCTGCTGCTCAGCGCTTGCGCCCCTAATACAGCCGGCACAGACGAGCACGGTCTGCGCCCTTATCTGGCAGTGGACCTGCAATTGCCAGACAAGCTTGCTTCGCACAGTACTAGCCAGTTCAGCATAACAGTCCGTCGCAGCGGTCAGCCGGTAACAGTTGACCAGGTGACCTTCGAGCTTTGGCCGGAGGGACAGGAGGCGTTACGGCAATCGATGCCCGGCGTTCCAACTGGAGACGGTCGATATACAGCCACGCACCAGTTGTCGGGCGAGGGCATCTATATAATCCGCAGCACCGTAAGCGCTGGGGAACTGGAGGCGAGGCCAGAGAGGCGCTTCGCGGTCGGCAAGGACGCCGTGCAGCGGCTTGCCGAACTGGAGGCGATGCAGGCTGGCGGCAATCACGAGGAAGGTGCCGCCTCCGCAGGACATCATGACCACTAGTTCCTGTCTTCACCCGCTCCGAGACATGATGTATCCCCTGTGCGCCCCCCTACTGCGCTAATAACCCCAAGAATGCTGTATATCAACATCCTTGGGGTTAATTGAGTTAGAGCGCACAGCTAGTGCCAACAGATGCTCCGATTCCTCATGGCACGATCTCCTGTTGCTCATAATGGAAGCTCTGCTGCTCGGCATCGGTCACATTGACCTTCAATGTCCAATCGCCAGCTTCATTCAGATAGTCGCCTACAGCCTCATACGTATATTTGTCAAAGCCTTCAAATCCATACGGGTCAGGCCCGCCCTCCTTGAAGCTAACGGGCACAGCTAGCGCCTGGCTTCCATGTGCAAGCCTCACCTCCACCGTTGCCGGACGTCCCTTACCCTCTGGCAGCCAGACATCGAGGCGCACGAGCTGCTTCCCACCGGCTTCATCGCGAATGCGCAGCGACATATGCGCATCCGTACCCATCACATGCCAGTAAATCGGCTCCTGCAGCACCCCTTTTGGCTGCGAGGAGGACTGCACCACAGCCGCAAGCAGTTGGATCAGCACCATCACACTTAATGCAAAGCGCAGGCTCTGCCCGAAGCGGAAGGAACCGCTGTCTTGTGAAGCAGAGCTCTGCCGCCGCCAGCGACGATACGCATCAGCCATAAACAGCGCTACGGTGCCAGACAGCACAAGGCTGAACAACAGTATTGCCCCAAGCGGCTTCTCCAGCCCTCCAGATAGTCGGAGCACAGCATCCGCTATTCCGGTCACAAGCCACACTCCGCCCGCTCCCGCCGCCCATTTCATGTATCGCCGTATCAACATATCCTGCGATGCTGATCCCTTCGGCTCCGAAGCTAGCGCAGTATAGAGCGCAGCACCCCCGCCTAGCCAGACCGCGCCGGACAGGGCATGGACCCCCATCAGCAGCAGCCATCCGATGCCTTCCACAGTGAACAGACGCTCGGCCTCATAAAGATTCAATCCGAATGCCAGTCCCCAGACACCGATCACCCTCGCGAACAGTGCAGCGGTCTGCGGGATGATGCCCCACACGGCGAGCAACAGACCGGCAGCCATGGCAGCCTTCACGATAGTCAGCCCATTATCCGTTCCAACCCATATAATGGACAGCAACACCGCGATCGAAGCAATCTGCTCCAATCGGTTCAAGTCCTTCCAGTTGCCCGTTACAGCGGCCTCAGGCCATATGGCATAGCGAAATATCGAGCTCCCCAGCAGCAAGAGCACGGACAGCAACTCGATGAAGCGCCCGCAGACGGCAAGCACAAGCGCCCATTCACTGCTGCTAGCCGCCTGCTGCCCATGGTTGTGTGCCCATACGGTCATCTGCCCTGTCGGGACAAGTCCCTCCCACAAGACGATAACCGCTCCTATAACCAGCGCCAGCCAACCGGCCTTCGCATTCACTCTCATGCTTTGTCCCTCTTCCATCCTACGATTCTTGGCACTGCGGCACGTACCTATTTTCTCTGTCCTGTACAGAAATGAAAATAGCTCTTATGAGCCATTCCGTAGCTACATATGAAATCATCTGTCGCCGTCCTTGACAGGCTAAGCTTCGTTTCGCGTAGATATAGAAGCACATATACGGCGAGCAGCACTTATGCATCCTTATATATCAAGCCTAAACGGCTGTGTCATTCTTGGCAAAAAAAAGCTGCCGGTTATCCCTCGGCAGCTAGTTCATGCATAGCTTGTGCATGCCTATTTTCTCGTCAGAACGAGAATCAGTGTAATCAAGGTAAAAGCAATCAGCGCCAGAAACGGAATGGTTATGAACCCAAGCCAGTTAATATACTGGGCGCTGCACGGTACCCCTTGCGTACAAGGCTTGATCTCCGCCAGGCCGGGAATCTTCTGCAGCATGTAATGGAAGGTCGATACGCACATGCCTATAATCGAAAGCGGCAGCACGTATTTCCGAACGGTATGCTCGTCAAAGAAGGCCGCAATGCCAAGAATAATACTGAGCGGATACATTAAAATGCGTTGGTACCAGCAATATTCGCATGGTATGAAGCCCATTATCTCACTAAAATACAGACTTCCAAAAGTCGCGACCAAAGCGACCAGCCAAGCCAGATACAAGCTGTATTGCCTGAGTGTTCTCATGCTTCAAGCCCCCTTTGATCTTTACTTGGCTTCCTGCTCGATCGCCTGCTTGATCGCCTCATAATCGAACGGATTCGCAATGACAATATTATTCACCATAATGGTAGGTGTCTGTCGAATGTTGAACTTCGTCACCAATTGATTGTCCTCTGCGATTTTTGCAGCCACCTCGTCCGATTTGCTCTGCTGCTTGAACGCTTCCTCGTCCAGACCCGGCACCGACGCGCGTGCCACCTCAAGCAGCGAGTCCGCCGTCACCCACGCCGAATCATGATTCACATCCGGTTGCTTGGCGAATAGTGCGGTATGGAAATCCCAGAACTGCTCCGGGTTGCTCTTCCAGATGGCTTCACTCGCCTCCGCCGCAAGCTGAGATTCCTCTCCATGGAACAGCGTATTGATGAATGAATAGGTTGCAATGCCCGTATCGACATAATCCTTCTTCAATTGCGGCCAGATTTGCTGCTCCCATGACTTACAGCTTGGACATTTATAATCCCCGAACTCAACTACCGATACCTTGGCCTCCTGATTGCCCACGATTGGCTGGCCACTAACCGAAGGCGCCTCGGCTACCGTTTTGTTCTCGCCTTCCTTATTCTTGCTGACAGTATTCAGCGCAAACAGCGCTCCAAACAACAGAACAATGATTAAGGTATACACTACAAGACTGCGCGATTTCTTATTCTTGTTACTCATGCTCCACCTCTTCATTAATTTGAATTGTATCCTATTTCTTCAATTTATTGCTTGTCTACTCATTCGACATTCACGCCGTATCCTCCTCCAAGACACGACATGTTTATCCCAGAAAGTTCAACTCTCTGTGAGCCATGGGGCTGTCAACACACCGCTACACGCCCATCCTCCAGCTCTCCATTGGACGGAATCGCATCATCACCATCTCGCCCAGCTTCCACCTTCAAGAGAGAGACATTGTTGCATGCTGCCCGTTATGCCTCATCATCATTCCGATGATTTATCATACCATGATAGCCGCAGCTTGAGCTACATGCCTTGAACATCATTATACTACTCACTGTAGTTTAATGCAGCCCACCTCTGCTCCTGGGAGGGACAACGAATATATTATATCAGAACCTGACAGCAAATGAACAGCGAACTGTAACGAAATTCTGAACATTATGCCGATTCCTCACGATGGCGATTGTCGGTGGCAAAAGCGACATTTTTTTCATATTTTTAGTTAGATGGGTCAAAATAGGATTGACACCGACGTGCTTCAGATTTATCATATGAATAAGTATTCATATATTGATCGAAAGAAGGTCTTCTTATGAATGAATATCGTATAAAAGGCTTATCCTGCGCGGGCTGTGCCCAGCGTATCGAGGATGAGATCAAGGAGCTGGAGCATGGCTCCGATACGAAGCTAAGCTACAATTCCGGGAAATTGACCGTCCATCCAGATATCTCTATGGCAGCGGTCAGGAAGATTCTGAAGTCAGACGGCGCCTATATCGTCCATCCATCGCGATCGGGCAGCTCTGGTCATGGTCATCACGACCATCAACACAGCGAGCACAAGCACAGCCATACGAACCATGATCATAGCCACGGCGGGCACAGTCATAGCCATGATGATGACCACGACCATGACCACAGTCATGATGCGAACGGCAAAATGCTGAAGCTGCTGATCACCTCAGCCATTCTGTATGCGGGGGCACTGCTGCTGGATGGCACTGTGAAGCCGCAGGCGCTCATTTTGCTCTATCTGGCAGCAACGATTATTAGTGGGTACACCACTTTTCTGCGCGGCCTGAAAAATCTGCTCAAGCTCAAATTCAACATCGATACGCTGATGACGATTGCACTCATCGGAGCCGTCGCTATCGGCGAATGGAAGGAAGCCACACTCGTCGCCATCCTGTTCGGACTTAACGAGCTGCTGGAGGGCTACGGCATGGAGAAGGCACGCCGCTCGATGGAGGCGCTGCTGGAGGTTGCCCCGAAGGAAGCGCTCAAGCTGGAGAATGGGAAGGAGAGGGTTGTTCCTATTGCCTCCCTGCAGGCTGGCGATCTGGTTCGCATCAAGCCAGGGGCCAAGATTCCATCCGATGGCATCATTACCGAAGGGCGCAGCTCCGTGAATGAAGCCGCCATTACCGGGGAATCACTGCCGGTCGAGAAAGAGCCGGGCGCATCGGTATTCGGCGGGAGCATCAACAACGAAGGGCTGTTGCTTGTCCAGATCGAGAAGGCTTATCAGGACTCATCGCTGGCGAAGATTCTCCATCTCGTTCAAGAGGCTCAAGAGACGAAGACGCCAACCGAGCTGTTCATTAATCGGTTCGCCAAATATTACACCCCCATTATTATGGCTATCGCTGTGCTCGTGACCATCGTGCCGCCGCTGCTTCTGGGCGGAGAATGGATGAGCTGGCTGTACCAAGGATTATCCGTCCTGATTGTTGGCTGTCCGTGTGCGCTCATCTTGTCTTCACCGATTGCGATTGTATCCGGCATTACCCGGGCCGCCCGTAATGGCATACTGGTCAAGGGCGGCGTATTTCTGGAGCAGCTTGGCAAGCTGGATGCGCTGGCCTTCGACAAGACGGGCACATTGACCAAGGGCGAGCCGCATGTCGCTGAGCTCGAGGCTTACGACGAGCAGCGCTTCTTCCGGGTCGCGGGCGCGATCGAGAGGTCATCCTCTCATCCATTGGCGAAGGCTATTATGAAGGAGGTAGAGCGGCGCGGCATCTCGATCCCCGAGCCGGAGGAGATCGAAACCTTGGCAGGCAGCGGCATCAGGGCTCGCATCGAAGGTCGCAGCTACTGGCTCGGCAATGAGAACAGTATTCGCCATATCCATATGACGGATGCGGTCAGCGGACGGATTAGCCGCTTGAAGAGCGAGGGCCTGACACTCGTGCTCGTAGCCGATGAGCAGCAGGTGCTCGGCGTATTCGGCATCGCTGACGAGATTCGCGAGGAGAGCCGCGAGGTCATCCAGGCACTACACAAGCTGGGTATCCGCCGCACCGTCATGCTGACAGGCGACCATCAGCAGACGGCCGCCAAGGTCGCGGCTGCAGTCGGCGTCTCCGAATATTACGGCGGATTGCTGCCAGAGGATAAGGTGAGCCAGATCCGCTCCCTCTCCCAACAAGGCACAGTCGGCATGATCGGCGACGGCATTAATGACGCTCCTGCACTCGCCTCGGCAAGCCTCGGCATCGCTATGGGCAAGGGTACAGACAGCGCCATCGAGACGGCGGACATCGTGCTGATGCAGGATCATCTCGGCAAGCTGCCCGAGGCGGTCTCTGTCTCCAAGCAGGTCAATCGGATCATCCGCTTCAACATTACCGTCTCGATCGGTCTGAAGGCGATCGCGCTGTTGCTGACCATCCCCGGCTGGCTCACACTCTGGATCGCGATTCTGTCCGACATGGGCGCGACAGTCTTCGTCACGCTGGTCAGCCTCACCATTCTGATACAGCGCCGCCAGGGTAGCGACTCGTCCCCAAAGGTAGAGAAAGAGATTGCATAATGCATAAGAGACATCGTCGGCTTCAATACATCTGCCGACGATGTCTCCCACTGTAGATTGCCACGCAATATGCTGCAGACGTCCTCTTCGGGCAGAGACAGGCTGCGACCTTATGGCGATGCTGGCAGCGATACCCGCATCGTTGTGCCCTCGCCCAGCTTGCTGACAACCCGGATTTTGCCGTTGTGGAGCGCAATAATCCGCTTCACAATTGATAGGCCGATGCCGTTGCCCCCCACCGTCCGGTCTCTTTGTTTGTCCACCTTGTAGAATGGCTGGAAGATGTTCTCCAGCTCGTCCTCCGGCATGCCCTGACCGTTGTCTGTAATCTCAATCTCAAGCCATTCATCATTTTGGCGCCCGCTAATGTGAATGGAGCCGTGATAGCCGGTGAATTTGATGCTGTTCGTCAGCAGATTCATCCATAGATGAATAAGCTTCCCCTCATCTGCCGTGATGACCAGCTCCGGCAAGTCCAGTTGCAGCTCAAGCTGCTTGGCAGCCCACTGCGGCTCCAGTGCGATGATGATGTTGCGAATCTGCTCATCCAGCCGATAGGTAACGGGATGGTTCACCGTCTGCTCGTAATCGAGCGAGGATAGCTGCAGCAGATCCTCGGTCAGCCGCGACAGCCGCTTGCTCTCCTGTTCAATAATATCGAGCAGCCGGATCCGGCTCTCTTCATCCAGCTTTTTATGCTTCAATGCTTGAGTAAAGCCTTGAATGGAGGTCAACGGAGACTGCAGCTCATGGGAAACATCTGAGACGAACTGTCTTCTTGATCTCTCCAGCATGCCCAGCTCGTGAGCCATGTGGTTGAAGCTCTCCGTCAATTGTCCGATCTCATCCTTGCGCCGCGTGCTCAGGCGCAGATCGAACTCGCCTTTGGCCATCTTGCGGGTAGCTCTGGTCAGCTTCTGGATCGGCCGTACAATATAACGGGCTGAGATTAAAATAAACAGACCTCCGAACAGCATGACAATGAACAACTGGTTGCGAAACAACTGGGACAAAAACTGCTTGAATTCCCCGAAGTCTGCTTCAACAAACAGCGCATAGGGCTGTCCTTCAACTATAAACGGCAACCCCACCATCATATGCCCGAAGCCATGCCTTTCCTCATTGCGGTATACCGCCCCCTTGATGACCTGAAGCAGCGCCCCCGATTCAATCTCGTAGGCCGTCTTGCCCTCAACTCCAGCCGGGCTGTGTAACGTTCTGCCTTCCTTGTCATACAACCGGTACGAATAAATCGGAAAAGCGGTCAAGCCTTGAACCAGATCCTCGCGATTGGAGGGCGTAGCCTGCTTGTAAGACTGCACAATCGTTTTCCCATTAGAAATCATGTTATCTAGCATATAGTTTCTTAACTGTCCGCTGTACAACTGTCCGTATACAAAAAAGCTCAAAATAATGCTGATTACCGTTGAGCCGAGAAAGGCGCACAGTATCCGAATGTACAGCGATTTAATCGCGATACACCTCCAGACGGTAGCCCAGCCCGCGAAGAGTTACGATGCGGAATTCATTCTCATACGCCTCGAACCGGTCTCTCAAGCGCTTGACATGGGTGTCGACCGTTCGCTCGTCACCATCATATTCGTAGCCCCATATTTGCTCAATCAGCCTGTTGCGTGTGAACAATGTTCCCGGATGACTTGCCAGCATGAGCAGCAGCTCGAACTCCTTGAGCGGAATCGATTCACTGCGTCCATCCTTATATCGCACGAGATAGCTCGTTTTGTCCAGGGTAATGCCGCCCAGCATCACCAGCTCGGAGATCGAGATGAGATAGCGCTTGAGCAGCGCCTTTACCCGCAGCACCAGCTCCATCGGTTCAAACGGCTTGACCAAATAATCATCTGTACCAAGCTGAAAGCCCTTGATGCGGTCAAACGGCTCCCCCTTGGCCGTCATCATCAATATCGGCTTGTCACCGGACTCGCGGAGACGGCGGCATAGCTCCCAGCCGTCCATGCGCGGCATCATCACATCCAGCACGACAAGATCAACCGGATAGCTCTGGCAATACGCCCAGGCCTCCTCGCCATTGGCCTTCTCGACAACCTGCATCCCTTCATCCTCAAGGTATAGCTTGACCAACTCCCGAATATGCGCTTCATCGTCTACGACCATTACTGTCGTCAGGTGCGCTCCCTCCCTTCTATCCACTGGATCACGTTCTTAATTACCACTGTTCTTGTTCCTGTACATCGTGTCGGCTCCATGCGAGATGATAAATGACCGGTACAACAATCAGAGTCAGCATCGTAGAGCTGAACAAGCCGCCGATTACTGTAATGGCCAATCCGCCCGAGATGAGGCTCGTAGTGGAGCCGGATAAAGCCAAGGGGACTAGCGCCAGCATCGTTGCACATGCGGTCATCAAGATCGGGCGCAGTCGCGTCTTCGACGCTTCAACGATAGCTTCGGTCAGGCCCATGCCGGATGCGCGATTGTTCTCGACCCGATCCAGCAGGACGACGGCATTGGTCACGACGATGCCAACGAGCATTAGCATTCCGATCATGCCGCTCATCGAGAGCGGTTGTCCCGCAATCAGCAGCGCACCGAGCGCTCCGACCGGAATGAACACAAGCGAGGACATGATGATGAGGGGTGTCCTTAGTCCGCCGAAGGTGATGCTCATGACCAAAAATACGAGTCCTACAGCAGCTCCCATGGCTATGCCTATGTTCACAAAGCCTTCACTAATCATTGCCAGTCCGCCTCCGACATTGGCTTCGACGCCCTCCGGAAATACGAGGCTATTCAGATCGGCTTCAACGCGCTTGGTTACTGCTGACACCTCATCCTCATTTTTTACCGTAGCGCTGACCTTGGCATACATCCGTCCATCATCATGATTGACTGTAATCCAGGCATGCTCTTCCGTAATGTCCGCTATTTCTTTCAGTTGTCTGATTCCCCCCTGTGTCGCAATCGGTATGCTCTCCAATTGCTCCCGGGACACGATGTCCTGCTTGTAGGATACGGTTATGCTTCTGGATTTGTTGTCCAGCGTGTAGGTTCCTGCATCCACAGGACGCAGGCGCTCGCCGACGGTCTGCATCACCAGATAAGGGCTGACGTTCAGATCGATCCCCGTCTGATTCAGCTCGATCCCCCATTTTGGAGTCACTTCATTCATATTATTGGCAATATCCTTCACATCGCCGTTTTGCTTCAAGAGCGCCTCAACCTGCTTCGAGGCTTCCGCCAGGCTCTCCACATTAGACGAGTACAAATTCACCTCGATGGTATTACCGGTCGGTGGGCCTTGCTGCTCGCCCTCCTTAACCTGGACGGCTGTGTCCGGCACCGCGGCAGCGGCTACGTCTGGCAGCTCTGCATTCAATTGCTCCACGACGGGCTTCATATCTGTTCCTTCAGCGAACTGCACGTTCACCGTCGCCTTGTTCTTGCCGCCCGCGGAGAGGATCGGTCTTGCTCCACTGCTCCCGACAGACGCCTGATAGCTCTCCAGACCGGTCAGCTCCTGCACATAGTGTTCAATCTTCGCAGTGACGTTATCCGTCTGCTCCAGGCTGCTCTGGGCGGGCAAGACAAGCTCGATTGTTGCATTGGGAGTAGCGCTTGCCGGAAAGAAGACGATGCCGAGCGCCGGGATCAGACTTAGCGAGCCAATCAGCAGCGCAACCGCCGCCGCAAGCACGGTCTTCTTGCGCTTCAATGCGCCACGAATGATGCGCTCAAACCGATCTGCCAGCCAGCTCGGCTCTTTATGCGCCTTGACATTGCGGAAGTACCGGCTGCCAAGCACTGGAATCAGCATAATCGCGACGAGCAAGGAGGTGACAATGGAAATGACGACCGCAATCGAGAACGGCCGGAAAAATTCTCCGATAATGCCACCTACGAAAGCAAGCGGTGCAAACACGACTACAGTAGCAATAGTGGAGGAAGCGACAGGGCCAATTACTTCCTTCGTCGCCTGATAGGCAAGCGCCCTGCCCTTGAGCTGGTCACCCTTTTCCTGGCGCCATCTGAATATATTTTCGATTACCACAATGCTGTCATCCACAATTCGTCCGATCGATACCGCAATCCCGCCCAATGTCATAATATTGAGTGTATAATCCATCTGGTTCAGCACTGCGATCGTCGCAAAGATGGAAATTGGCAGGGAAAGAATCGAGATCAAGGTGGCTCTTACATTGCGCAAAAATAGGAAAATGATGAGCACACAGAACAGCGCTCCGAATAGTCCTTCCTTCACCAATCCAT
>Ga0160502_100133_pt1 | contig 95037 bp, 81 predicted proteins | sample DIDnMG_14_FD_108237 | JGI IMG/M metagenome (GOLD analysis project Ga0160502, IMG submission 108237) | Enriched soil microbial communities from UW Madison campus, WI, USA - DID2933_E24_Xylan MG | ecosystem: Environmental > Terrestrial > Soil > Unclassified | place: USA: Madison, Wisconsin... | reverse complement strand
CGTGATTGACGCGGCGAGCGGCAAGGTGACTCGTCCGGCCTACGCAAGTGGAGACGCAGTGGTGACGCTGACGGCTAGAATCAGTAAAGGCAGTGCAGAGTTATCGCATCAATATGAGGTGACTGTGCTGAAGCTGGAGAAAACAGATGGCGGGGGTACGGTATTACCGGTATACCCAATGGCACAGACAGGCTGGCTCATGGACCCGACTATGGGTGGGACGATAACGGATGGTGGTGTATCTATCCGCTTCCCTGCAGGAGCTTCTGCTACGGCGTTCCGTGTTTTCATTGAACGGTTATCTGAGTCTGGCGTGCACAACCTGCCAGCGGCTGAACGCCTTGTGAGCCGGGTGTATGACATCACGAAGTCGGCGGCAGGCAACTTTATCAGGCCTGTAACTATCACCTTGCCATTTGAAATCAAGGGAATCCAGCAGGCGACGCATACGGTTGCAGTCTATTGGCTGAATGAATCAATTGGCGAATGGATTCTGCTGGACAATTCGTTCGTCGATTGGGAGAGCGGCACTGTTAGCGGCGAGACAAACCACTTTACCAAGTTCGCCGTTCTAACCTTGCCAGCTATGCAGCCGACGGAGGAGCCGAAGCCATGGCCGGAGTTCAGGGATATTGCCGGCCACTGGGCGGAAGCGAGTATCCGGGCGATGATCAGCCAGGGCTATGTTCAGGGCTATCCAGACGGAGCTTTCCGACCTAACGCCTGGGTGACGCGAGCGGAGTTTGTGCAGCTACTCGTTCGCGCCTTCGGTCTTGACCGTTCAGATGAGGCAGGCCGTGTCTATGCTGATACGGCTAGCCACTGGGCCCATGATGCAATCAGCGCCGCGAGCGCCACAGGCATCGTCCTTGGATATGACGATGGCACCTTCCGCCCCGATGCGCTGATTACACGTGAGCAGATGTCTGTCATGCTGATGAGGGCGCTGAAGCTGTCTCTGCTGGCTGCTGGCGCAGCACAGGTAGGGTCAGGTATCAGCTTCACCGACCGTGCAGACATCGCCGTATGGTCACTGCCATCTGTTATGGCAGCGGCTGAGCAGGGGCTGCTGACGGGCTATCCAGACGGTACCTTCCGTCCGCATGATTATGCGACGAGGGCAGAGACGCTAGAGCTGCTGAGACGTGCGGTTGATCTTCAACGCGCGGAATAAGTCAACTCCTATGCCTTAACAATGAAGAAGACGCAACTGACCGCTGAGCATCGCGGTTTAGTTGCGTCTTTATGTTTCACAATAGCGTATATGACAAGATCCGCCCATGCCAGGCACGGTCTCGTTTATCGTAGAAATAGAAGACCGGTGTGTGTATGCGACGACTCGTTCTTCTATTATAAGCATAAACGGCAGTAGCTACCTAAGTCAGGCACGGCCTTCCTGTCGCCTGGAATTAGACAGATCCGGCGCGTGCGAAGCAAAAAAAGGATGCCCCATATTGCTATGGAGCATCCTTAATTATATTGCGTTATGTCACGGCCAGCTTGTGATGCACTATGCCAATCTTACTTTAAAATCCTCGTATCCGAACTGGCGAACGATACGGCAGTCACCGTTCTTCTCCTTCAGGGCGATGGCCGGGAGCGGCATGCCGTTGAAGGTGTTCGTCTTCACCATGGAGTAGATCGCCATGTCCCCGAACACAAGCCTGTCCCCAGGCTGCAATGGCTGATCGAATGAGTAATCGCCGATCACATCTCCGGTCAGGCAGGTGGGGCCGCCCAGCCGATAGGTGTGAGCCTTCTCGCCCGGCTCGCCCGAGCCGTAGAGCGGCGGGCGATACGGCATCTCCAGCACGTCCGGCATATGGCAGGTCGCCGATGTGTCGACGATGGCGATGTCCATGCCGTTCTCATGCAGGTCGAGCACCGAGGTGACCATATAGCCGGCATCTAGCGCGACCGCTTCGCCTGGCTCCAGATATACGGTGAGGCCGTACTTGTCCTGCATCCGCTTGATGCAGGATTCTAGCTTGGCGATGTCGTAGTCTTCTCTGGTGATATGGTGCCCGCCGCCGAAGTTGATCCACTCCATCTGCGGCAGGAACTCGCCGAACCGCTCCTCGACCGCATCCAGCGTCGTGGACAGATCGTCCGAGTTCTGCTGGCACAGCGTGTGGAAGTGCAGGCCAGTTACACCTGCGAGCAGCTCTGGACGGAATTGACCCCGCTTGGCGCCGAAGCGTGAGCCTGGCGTGCAGGGGTCATAGATTTCGTGACCGATCTGCGTGGAGCACTCCGGGTTCACCCGAAGCCCCACCTTGCAGCCGGCCTGCAGCGCTCTGTCCTTATATTTCTCCAGTTGGGAGAAGGAGTTGAAGATAATGTGATCGCAGATCGACAGAATCTCGTCGATCTCGTCCTCACGGTAGGCAGGGGCAAAGACATGATTCTCCTTGCCCATCTCCTCGTGACCGAGACGTGCCTCATACAGGCCGCTAGCGGTCGTGCCGTTCAGATACTGCCCGATCAGTGGATACATGGCTGTCATGGAGAACGCCTTTTGAGCGAGCACGATCTTGGCTCCTGTGCGTTCGATTACGCCACCCAGAATCTTCAGATTGTGCTCGATGCGCTCTACATCTACGACGAAGCAGGGCGTTGGCAACTGGTCAAACCGCATCTTAGCGAACCAGCTCCGGCTGCTTGGCTTGAACGTGGTCATTGTCTACCAATACAGGATTGAAATCCTCTACCCATGGCAAGCCCCACTTATTCAGCTCCTCCATGAACGGGTCTGGATCGAATTCCTCGATGTTGAATACGCCAGGCTTATTCCATTTGCCAGTCAGGATCATCGCCGCGCCGATCATGGCTGGTACACCTGTAGTGTACGAGATGGCTTGGGAGCCAACCTCCTGATAGCACTCCTGATGGTCGCATACATTGTATACATAGTAGGTTTTAGGCTGGCCATCCTTTTTGCCTTGGAAGATACAGCCGATATTGGTCTTGCCTACGGTACGAGGCCCCAGAGAAGCCGGGTCTGGCAGCAGAGCCTTCAGGAATTGCAGCGGGATAATCTGCTTGCCTTCGTATTCGATCGGCTCGATGGACGTCATGCCCACATTCTCCAGCACCTTCAGATGGGTCAGGTAGCTCTGGCCGAATGTCATGAAGAAACGGATACGCTTCAGCCCAGGCATGTTCTCAACCAGCGATTCCAGCTCTTCATGATACAGCAGGTACATGTCCTTCTGGCCCACTTCAGCGAAGTCATAGACGCGCTTGATTTCCATCGGCTTCGTCTCTACCCATTCGCCATTCTCCCAATATCTGCCGTTAGCCGATACTTCGCGGATGTTGATCTCCGGATTGAAGTTGGTTGCGAACGGATAGCCATGGTCGCCGCCGTTGCAGTCCAGAATATCAATATACTCGATCTCGTCGAAATAATGCTTGAGCGCATAAGCGGAGAATACGCCCGTTACACCTGGATCAAAGCCGCTGCCCAGCAGAGCTGTAATGCCAGCCTTCTCGAAGCGCTCGCGATAGTCCCACTGCCACTTGTATTCAAATTTAGCCGTATCCAGCGGCTCGTAATTTGCAGTGTCCAGATAGTGAGTCTTCGTTGCCAGACAAGCGTCCATAATGGTCAGATCCTGATAAGGCAGCGCCAGGTTCATGACGATGTCCGGTTGGAATTGCTCGATCAGGGCGATGAGCTCGTCCACATTATCGGCATCGACTTGTGCCGTGGAGATTTTCGTTTTGCCGCCATCCAGCTTCGCCTTCAGCTCGTCGCATTTGGACTTTGTACGGCTTGCAATGCAGATTTCAGTGAAGACATCGCTGTTTTGAACGCATTTGTGAATCGTTACCGAGGCTACGCCGCCGCAGCCGATAATTAGTGCTTTGCTCATTGGGTTTTAGCTCCTTGCCATTGTGTATTTTGGTATGGTATCTGCCGCTTGCTATCCTTAGCAGGAAAATGTCCCGATAAATAAAAAAGCAAATGCAAATACGCTGGTCGCGCATCACACTTGCTTGTAAGTATAATCACCAATTAAAAAGTACAGGATTCACCTGTTACAAAAGCAATCCAAGATTACTTCCGTAAGGGAGCTCTTTAATATTCGGAATATACCATAAAAAGATCAGAGTCTATATAGCAAATAATCACTTTTACCACTCTTATTGACCGTTTCACAAGTTGATGTGCGAGATGCACAGGTTATAAAGTAACCAACTTATAAAATTTGAGTATTGAACTCAATCAATAAGGCAACTAAAGTTGCCGATCGGCATTTGACCCGGCTGTCCGTATGGCCTTAACATTCTGTGAAGAATGTGGTCAAAAATTATCTGCTTTAAAGCTCCAGATATACTGAATATTAGCTCGCTTTCTTAGCACGTAACTATATTATCACAAAATCGAAATTTGGCAATAGGAAATTTATGATTTGTGCGAGGAGCGCTGCAGCCATTTGTAACTCAGGAAAAAGAAGACCGGTGCAGCATAGACACGCACAAGAGTATGGTTTTTGGAGCGTGATTAGGAATGGACATCATTATGCTCTATACTATAGATAGAATAACTAGGAAAGGAGCCACCGCAATGAAAAAACTATGCTTAGTCTCCTCGTTTATGGATACGAAGGATATTATTGCACAATTTGTGCGCGACCTGAATGGCAGTACGGTTACCTTTATTCCCACCGCAAGTGCAGTAGAAGAGGTGACTTTCTATGTGGATGCGGCGAGAAAAGAGCTCAAACAAATGGGCTTGACCGTTGATGAATTGGACCTCTCAGCGGCCTCCAGGGAGGAGATTGCCTCCAAAATCCAACATAATGACTACATCTATGTCACGGGCGGCAACACATTCTACTTGCTGCAGGAATTGAAGAGGACCGGTGCTGATCAAATGATTATCGATGCGGTTCGTTCCGGTAAACCTTATATCGGCGAGTCAGCCGGCTCGATCATTACAGCAGCGAACATCGAATATGTGCAGGAAATGGATGATATACGCCAGGCGCCGGGCCTCGATAATTGCGATGCATTAGCCTTGGTTGATTTCTACACGGTGCCGCACTATACCAATCCGCCGTTCAAAGAAAGCGCTCAAAGCATCCTTGACACCTACTCTTACAGGCTGGAGCTATCCCCTATCCGCAATGACCAGGCGATCGTGGTGGATGGCAATGAGATTCAGATTATAACCGTGGAAGCTTGAGCTGCCGGGACTGCAGATTTCACTTGACACTACGCCGCGGGTGAGATAGTATAAATCCAAATAATTAAAATACGTCGAAAAGGAATAGTACAATTGTCGAAGCGTGCAGAGAGCTGCTGACTGGTGCAAAGCAGCCGTGGACATGATTGGAACTCGCCTTGGAGTTGCTCACTGAACCCGCTGTATTAGGTGAAGCCGGAGCCTGCCCGTTATCTGCAGGAGGGTATGAGGATTGCGTACTGCTGCAATTCTGTATCCATTGAGTGCATGCCGGCTACGGCGTGAATTCGGAGTGGTACCGCGTAGGATGTCCAAGTCCTTCGTCTCTGTGATATGGAGATGAAGGGCTTTTTTGTGTTCAGTCGATGGTAGATAATCTGTAGGAGAAGGGATGGATATGGGATGAATAATGTGAACAAGTACTCTAGGGGGTACTTTATGCCACCGGAGACCAGCTTGAACTGGACGCAAAAGGAGTACATTACGGAGGCGCCAATCTGGTGCAGCGTCGATCTGCGCGATGGCAACCAGGCGCTGATCGTGCCGATGAATCTGGAGGAGAAGCTGGAGTACTTCAAGCTGCTCGTCGCTGTCGGCTTCAAGGAGATTGAGGTGGGCTTCCCTGCGGCATCGGAGACCGAGTTCGCCTTCCTGCGCACGCTGATCGAGCAGGATCTGATTCCCGATGATGTGACGATCCAGGTGCTCACCCAATCGCGCGAGCATATTATCCGCAAAACCTTCGAGTCGCTCAAGGGGACGAAGAAGGCTGTCGTCCATCTGTATAACTCGACATCGCTGGCACAGCGCGAGCAAGTCTTCCGCAAGTCGAAGCAGGAGATTATCGATATTGCCGTGAACGGCGCCAAGCTGCTCAAGCAATGCACGGAGGAGACGGAGGGCAACTTCCAGTTCCAGTATTCGCCGGAGAGCTTCACGGGTACGGAGATTGATTTTGCCCTGGAGGTATGCAATAGCGTGATTGACGTCTGGCAGCCAACAGCAGAGAACCCGATCATCATCAATCTGCCGTCAACCGTGCAAATGTCGATGCCGCATGTATATGCCAGCCAGATCGAGTATATGAGCGGTCATCTGCATCGCCGGGAGCATGTGATTGTATCGGTACATCCACATAATGACAGAGGCACGGGGATAGCAGACGCTGAGCTGGGGATGCTCGCTGGCGCGCAGCGCGTCGAGGGCACGCTGTTCGGCAATGGGGAGCGGACAGGCAATGTAGACATCGTGACGCTGGCGCTTAACATGTACTCCCATGGGGTGGACCCGAAGCTGAACTTCCACAACGTGCCTGACCTGATCGCCGTATATGAGCGACTGACCAAGATGAGAGTAAGCGAGCGGCATCCCTATGCAGGGGAGCTGGTATTCACGGCCTTCTCCGGCTCGCATCAGGACGCGATTGCCAAGGGGATGAAGTGGCGCGAGGACGAGCAGCCGAAGCATTGGTCGGTTCCGTATCTGCCGATCGATCCGCTCGATATTGGTAGAACCTATGAGGGGGATATTATTCGCATTAACAGCCAGTCAGGCAAGGGCGGCATCGGCTACGTGCTGCAGTTGAAGTATGGTCTGGATCTCCCGGCGAAGATGCGCGAGAACTTTGGCTACTTCGTCAAGAATGTCTCCGATCAGAAGCAGAAGGAGCTGCTGCCGGATGAGATTCACGATATTTTCATGCAAGAATATGTAAACATTAAGTCGCCGGTCGAGTTTGTGAAGTACCGCTTCGCTGATAATGATGATTACCAGACCACGGTGACGATTCGCATCGACGGCGAGACGAAGGAGATCGCGGGTACCGGAGACGGCCGACTGGACGCAATCAGCAACGCGCTGCAGAGCGAGCTAGGCGTAGCGTATTCCGATCTGAACTATAAGGAGCACGCACTGGAGCTCGGCTCCAAGTCGCAAGCCGTCTCCTATATTAGCATCACAGCTCCGGGTGGAACGGTGCATTGGGGCTGCGGCATTGACGTTGATATTATGACCTCATCGGTCAAAGCGCTGTTCAGCGCAGTGAATCAATTGAGCCGTCACACAGTGAACGCATAAGCGCTAGCGAGACCAAAAGCGCCGCGAACAATAGGCGTGCCGTCTTTAGATTCCTGATGCCCCGTCTCCCGGACGGGGACAATCAGGAATCTCATGGCGGCACGCCTTGTTTCTTTTTCGTTTCCCTGTCTCGTGAACTGTGACCCTCTTATGGGTCATTTGTGTTTTAATCGTAATGGGAATATTTTCGGAGAAGCAGATATAAAAATTTGGAGGCGAGTTCTAACGTAGTTAGGGCATCGGAGTCAGCCATAATATACACGTCTGCGTTTAAATTGTAGGCTCTAGGAAAACAGGGTTCATTAACCAGAGGGGCTTTAATAGCCTTCAAAGATGCCCTTAAAAATCAATTTCCAAAACGCAAAATAAGACGCTACGATTCCGACTGATTAACTAAAATGTTTTTGCTCTTTATCATCCCATAATAGTGGTAACTAATTTCAAGTCTATCGATTCTTTCTTGAGCGGTGACAAGCAATCCATAATGAATTGGAACCTGGTTATCCTTCTTTTTTAGAAGTTGCTGTACTTCCTGCTCTGTTAGTTGCTTGGAGAGTACACCTTCATTAAAAGGAACAAACTTGGCTTGACCACTTTGCTCAATTCCGGCGGAAACCACTTGTCCCGTATAACTCATGACGAAGCTTTCTTGTTCGGGCTGGACATCCCCATTTACGATAATTTTTACTATTTTGATGTCTTTAGACCCCATATTGGACAAGGAGATATACATTTTATTTTGTTCACTGTTTGCTGCGGACCAACCCTCAACTTTTAAAGGATCGTTTACCCATACATAGGTATAGAAGGATAATACGCCTATAATAATTATACTTAATAATATCATTAGCCACTTAGGTATATATTGTTTTGACATTAGATAGCCGCCTCTAATATAAAATTGGGTTTCCCCTTCAGTAGACGTTCTCACTTTCTTATGGATAGATCATTTTGCACCATAGTCATCTGACCATACTTTATCATAGCTTATTTCATAATTGAAACATTTATATTTTTTTCAATAATATTGAAATGAATATAACCTCATCGGTCAACTTGCTGTTCAGCGCGGTGAATCAATTGAGCCGCCTTGAAGATAGCGATTCATCGTAAGGTGCTCTCCTTGTTCTTGCAATCCCGGCTATGCTACCATACGAAGCAAATACGTATACGGGAGGTGTAGATGATGAAGCATGTGCTGCTCGCAGATGACGATCCAAGCATTCGGACGCTCGCAGGGTATGTGCTGCGACGCGAAGGGTACCGAATCTACGAGGCGCATCGCCAGAGCACTCATGAACGATCCGGCGGTACTGCTGGCCGATAAGCCGACAGCCAGCCTGGATGCTGCACGGGGGATGGATGCGGTGCGTCTGCTGGCTCATGAGGCGAAGGAGCGGGGCAAGAGTGCGGTGATGGTGACGCATGATGAGCGGGTGCTGCCGCTGTGCACCCGCGTCCTCTATCTGGAGGGCGGCCAGTTGGCGGCACATCAGGGGATGGAGGCGCTGCTGTAACTTGGCAGATAGCGCCTCAAGCCCCGCCGCCTCCGGCAGGATCACTTGGACATCTCTGTCCCAGGAGGGCATCCCCGACCAAGGAGCCCGCGACCCACACATGTCCGTACAGGATGATGACGACGCACAGCATGTGGTTTGGCCGACCGCCGTCATGCAGCAATACACCGCGCGCTGGAATCTGCGTGCGGTGCGGACCAATAGGCAGTATGCCGAAGGGGCAACCCACAGACCGCAGGTGCCGACAGGCTGCTGCTGCGACCCATCAGTTCGGGATCCAGGTGAGCTCGCTAGGATCGGCTGAATATGCCATCACTGCGCCTACCAGAGCGACGATTAGCGTCAGGACGGCGAACCATTTGGTAAATCTCAAGCCAATAGCGTTCTCCCACCACAAGATGCCATAGAAAATGGCCCCCACCACGACAATAATCAGGAAGGTGTATAATGCGTTCATCATGTTAACAGTCCTGCCTTTCTTCTACGTTACAATAGCTTGCATTCTCTCATCGTAGCGGAATGGCTGCATGGTCTCCATACCTACAATGATATATCTTTCGCCCGAAGTGTTGTGATCGTTACAGACCGCTGCTGCCTCCTCCAGGCTGGGGCTCTCCCGACCCGCTTGCTGCGCTGGAAGCCTCATTTTTATGGTACACTGTCACTACCTAATGACCCTCGCGAAAGGTGGAATCAACATGATGGAGCAAGATATACTGCTTGTGGACCGGATGAATGACCTTGCCGCGCATGATCCGCTCTATTCCTTTGCGCTGGATGAGCTGCTGTGCCGCCGTACAGGTCGGGGCGGGCCGGCAGTATGCCATATATGGCGGCACCCGCAAGCCTTCATATTAGGTGCGCAGGACGCAAGGCTGCCGTATGCGAGGGAAGCGATGGATTGGCTGGAGTCCGGCGGCTGGCCGGTGGTGGTGCGCAACTCAGGTGGGGCGGCGGTGCCACTCGATGGCGGGGTTGTGAATCTGTCGCTCATCCTCCCGAATGCCAGCCTGCAGCATGCCAGCTACCGGAGCGACTTTGAGCGAATGTCTGCTCTGATCGCCTCGGCATTGCAATACACAGGGCGGAAGGTGGAGAAGGGGCTGATCAAGGGCGCGTACTGCCCCGGAGATTACGATCTGAGCATCGAGGGAGTTAAATTTTGCGGCATCGCCCAGCGTCGTCAGGCGAAGGCGACGGTCATTCAGGCATTCGTGGTCGCAGAGGGCTCTGGTGGGGAGCGAGCCGGGTTTGTACGCTCCTTCTATGACATGGCATCCGGTGGTGACGATTCGCTCGGTCACCCGCTGGTTGTCCCTGGCAGCACGGGTAGTCTGGAGGAGCTGGCGGGGCTGGGGCCGATGGCGGGCTTCGTCTTCGCCGAGGCTGTGCGCTCTGCGCTCGCCTCACGGCTGCTATTGCCGGGGAGCACAGCCTGGACGGAGCAATCTCCGCTCCCGGAGCAAGATGAGATTGCGGCTGCAGTCGACATGCTGCGAGCGCGTTACGGAGCAGAGGAATAGGCAGAGCGGCAGACACGTGGCTTGGTGAACTGTTGTAAGCTGTCGGTTATGCCATGGCGCAGGTGGCAGTCGCCGCCCATCATGGCGACGAGGTGACCAGGCATACCCCGGCAATCGATGGAAGGCGAAAGTTGTAATCTGTATTTTAGAAGTGCGAGCACTGGGGTGATATCCTGGTGCTGGCGCTTTTTTGTGTAGATATAAGAATTTAGCGAAAGGAAGCTTAGCCGTCAAGAACGGCGACAGCCGTTTACGCTTGTTCCAGCAAGATGTCAGGGAAGGCGACGGGATGCCGTGTCTTTCTCATAAGTTTGGAGCTTAACGCAGTATACATTACATAAAAGGTTATGAAAATGCATGAATTCGACTTACATATAGGATACTTCGTATTTTTTCGTTATAATACGAGTAGCGATAGGTAAAAACGCTTCACACGTTTACATCATGTATCGATGTTCATCATGTTTTGCATAATTAAGGATAGTCGGAGGGTTGTGTCGTGATTGTGAGATCCAAACTATCGATTCCCTATGCCCGGAATGAGCTGATCCCCCGGACAGAACTGCTGCGAGTGCTTGACGAAGGCATGACAGTGAAGCTGACATTGCTCTCGGCGCCTGCGGGATACGGCAAGACAACAGTGCTCAGTGAATGGGCCAGACTGCAGGGTGACAGCGTGATATGGGTCTCGTTGGACAGTCAGGACGACAGTTGGACGGTATTTTGGGAATACCTGCTGGCGGCGCTGCAACAGAAGATGCCTGAATTCGGCCATTCGGTACGTCCCATTCTCGATAATGGCCCCTCCGCATCTGCCTTATCTCCGCAGCCGCTTGTGTCTGCGCTATTGAATGAATTGCTCCTGATTTCCCACAGCATCACCATCATTTTCGATGATTTTCATTTCATATCCACCCCAGCTATTCACAAATCAATGAGTTATCTGCTGCAGCATCTACCTTCTCATGTCCATCTTTATATTGCGAGCCGCACAGAGCTGGCGTTGCCTACTGCCCGGATGATGGCTCAAGGCGAGATGAGGCATCTTACGATGCACCACCTGCGGTTTAGGCTAGAGGAGGGACAAGCCTTCTTGTGCAACTCGACCCGACTTGCTCTATCGAGTGAACAGGTTGCAGTGCTGTACGGGCAGACAGAGGGCTGGATCAGCGGCCTGCAACTGGCTGCCATCTCGCTCCGCAGCAGCCGCAATATTGCGGAGACGATCCAGCAGTTCTCCGGGCATCAGAGTCATATTGCCGCGTATTTACTGGAGGAGGTATTTCGGAATCAGGATGAGGGCCTGCGTGAGTTTTTGCTATCCACCTCGATCTTGAGCCGCATGAATCATGCGCTCTGCCATGTGGTGACGGGGCAGCCGAACTGCCAGCAGCAGTTGGAGCGTCTGATGCAGTTGAATTTATTTATTATTCCGCTGGATGAGCATCAGTATTGGTTTCGCTACCACCACTTGCTGTCTGATTTTTTGCAGCAGCAGTTAGAGCGCACAGAACCGGTGCAGAAGAGGGAAGCGCATGTACGTGCAGCAGGCTGGCTGGAGGCACAGGGACTGTATGAGGAGGCGGGCGAGCATTACCTGGCTGGTCAACAGTATGAGGATGTCGTTCGCATTATCGAGACGCATCTGTTCGAGCTGATCTATAGGAAGAGTGCTGTTCTTGGGAAATGGATCCTGCAGGTGCCGGAGAAATGTCTGGAGGAGCGCCCGATGGTACTCATCCTATACTTGCAGCTCATGGTGGGCAATCGCAGGTGGAAGACGCTGGATGGGAAGGTTAGCGCAGCCATTGAGCGCTGGAAGGCACAGCAGCACGAGATGGTTGTGACGCAATGGCGGGAGATTATGGGCAATCTGTATTTCCTGAAGGCAAGCTCCAGCTATATTAATAAGGATTTGCAGCAATGCAATCTTTACTTTGACCTCTCCGACGAATACTTATCTGAGCAAAGCCTGTTCCAGCTAATGGGGCGCAACAAGCATCATGGGCTGGAGGAGTTTGATGATCACTCTGGCTATATTAATCACTATCATGAGCTATCCGACTTCTTGACGTATCGGCTCCAGCAGTGGGGGCATATGAAGAACCATCCGTATGCCAGTTCGATGCGAGCCTCGCAAAGCAAGCTGCTGTACGAGTGGAATCGGCTGAAGGAGGCGGAGGCTTGTATTCAGGGGCTGATGGATGAAGTGAAGTCTGACCCGATTCCACGCATTCTGCTCCAGATCTATATCAGCGCCTCACGTATCCAGCAGGCCCTCGACCGCCCTGACGAGGCGATTGAACTGCTCGACCAATTAACGATGCGGATTGACTCGCCAGATTATGAAGCGTATATGCGGAAGATCGGGGGCGAGAGAGCCAGTCTGCTCATCCGCCAGGGCCGAGTGGACGAGGCCAGCCGCTGGCTGGAGCATTGCGGCATGTCGCATCTGGACGACCTCTCGCTGGAGTGTGTATCCGAGTATCTGGCCTTAGCCCGAGTGCTGTCAGCATGCGCCCGGACGGAGGAGGCTCTCCTGCTGCTGGAGCGGCTATACCTGCTGCTGGTCAAGGAGGACCGGCTGCGAGATTGCAATCTGACGCTCATCATGCAGAGTGTGACCCTGTATCGTATCGGTCAAAAGGAACGCGCCTTCGAGCGTCTGGAGAAGGCGCTGCGTATGGCGCAGCATGCTGGCTTCATCCGCAGCTTCATCGATGAGGGCCCGGTGATGGTGGATCTGTTGACCGAATACACTAGTGGTCATGAGCAAGGACATCATCGTATACGGCCTGGCATGATGCTGAATTATGCGATGATCCTGCTGCAGGCTCTGGATAGGGGGTCGGGGACTCCACGCCAAGAAGAACTGCCCGCTACGGCCAAGGTATATTGCTTCGGACGCTTCAGTGTACAGTCCGGCGAGCAGGAGATGAGATGGCGCACCTCGAAAACTCGTGAGCTGATGGCCTATCTGGTGCATCATCAGGGAGAGCAGGTGGACAAACATCGCATTCTTGAGGATTTGTGGGGAGAGCTGGACGGGGATCGCGCTGGGACGCATTTGAATACAACGCTCCACTTTTTGCGCAAGGGTCTGCAGGCGATTGGTCTTGACGATATGATTCGCTACAGTAACGGTTACTATAAGCTGGACATGCGGCGTCTGCCCTGTGATTATAGCAGCTTCCGCGCATTAGCCGAGCAGGGAGCCCCTGAGGACATCCAGCATCTTGAGGGGTATGCTCTCGAACTGGGGGCGCTCTATAAGTCAGGGTACCTGGATGGGAGCAGTTATCCCTGGGCCACGGCTGCACAGCGGCGATTGGAGAGCCAATATATTGAACGGTTGTTGCAGGTTCAAGAGCGGTACGCTCAGCAGCGCAACTATTCATCCGCGCAGAGGGTGCTGAAGCAGGCGCTTGCCTGTGATCCATTGCAGGAGGAGGTGCACGTCAAGCTGATCGAGATGTATGTCGCAGCGGATGAGCGTGCGGCAGCGATCAAGCAATATGAGGAGCTGCGCAATATACTGGATGCGGAATTTGGCATTCCGCCCAGGGCCGAGCTGGCGGCGCTGCTGCAATTCAGGGAGTAACGGCAGGTCGGCCAGCAGGCAAGCAAGTATACAGAAGAGAAGGAACGGGCAGCGCTGCTTAGCGACTGCATCGTTCCTTCTTCTGTATCTCTTCTATACGATGGGCTAGGTCTTGTCTTCCAACCCGCACAAGGGGCAGCGTTCACCGCTCCTTCGCCCTATGCTATGTTAGCCGCCCATCAGTTCGTATGAGCAGGAGCTGTCTGAGCCGAAGAGGCCGTCTGGAACGCCGTGAGTGCCTCGCGCACCTCCTGCGGAGTGTCCAGCTCCAGCACACGCGCCGTCAGCGCTTCGCATTCGCTGCGGTTCAGTTGAGTGACAGCATGCTTCACCTTCTGCAGCGCTGATGGGGACATGCTCCATTCATGCAGGCCGAGCCCGATCAGCAAGGGCGCCGCCAGCGGGTCGCCTGCCATACTGCCGCACATGCCCGTCCATTTCCCGTGCTCCTTCGAGGCGCGGATGACGTTCTGGATCAATCGCAGCACGGCAGGATGGAAATAATCGTACAAGCCTGAGACCTGTTCATTCATCCGATCCACTGCCACGGTATATTGCACCAGATCATTCGTCCCGATGCTGAAGAAATCCACCTCGCGCGCGAAGCGATCGGCCTGAATGGCGGCCGATGGAATCTCCACCATGATGCCAACCTCTACATGCTCTGCAATCGGCACCTGCTCCTGAAGCAGTTGGGCACGCACTTCATCATAGATTGCCTTGGCTGCACGCCATTCCTGCATGCCCGAGATCATCGGGAACATAATCTTTACGCTGCCATGTGCGCTCGCGCGCAGGATGGCGCGGAGCTGTGTGATCAGCAGCTCCGTCCGGTCAAGACAGAGCCGAATGGCGCGGTAGCCGAGGAAGGGATTCATCTCATGCGGCAGATCGAGATAAGGAAGCTCCTTATCCCCGCCTATATCCAGTGTGCGGATGACGACCGGGCGCCCCTCCATCGCTTCGAGGACGGCACGATAAGCCTCGTACTGTGTCTGTTCGTCCGGCATCTCACTGCGGCTCATGAATAGAAATTCTGTCCGGTACAGCCCGACAGCCTCCGCCCCTTTGGCCACCAGACCAATCGCTTCCTCAGGCGTGCCGATATTGGCGGCCATCTCGACGCGATGACCGTCCACGGTTACAGCAGGAACGTCGGCGTATTGCATGAGCAGCTCCGCCTCTTCCTCCTGACGTGTGCGCTTCGCCTCATAGGCAGCTACCGTGCTCTCGCCCGGATGGATGACGATCTCCCCGGTGCCGCCATCGATAGCCAGCCAATCGCCATCCTCGATGCGGTCGATGCCATCACCGGCACCCAGCACCGCGGCGATGCCGAGCGAGTTGGCGAGGATCGCTGTATGCGAGGTTTTGCCACCGATGCGGGTGACAAAGCCCAGCACCAGGCGCTTGTCGAGCTGTACCGTATCCGATGGGGTCAGATCATCGGCGACGATGATGACCTCCTCTTGAATGTCCGCCAGTCCCCGACCGGCCTGACCCATCACATGCAGCAGCAGCCGTCCGCCGATGTCGCGGACATCGGCCGCGCGCTCTCGCATATACTCGCTTGCCAGGCTCTCGAAGATGGCTGCGGTTCGCAGAACGACAAGCCGTACTGCGCTCTCGGCCGCCCAATTCTCCTGCAGGATGGCTTGCTCCATCGGCGGGTAGAACGAAGGATCGTTCAGCATGCTGGCCTGACCTTTCAAGATAACGGCCTTCTCCTCGCCCAGCGTGGCAGTTGCCTGCTCGATCAGTGCGGACAGATCGTCTGCGCATCGTTGCCGTGCCTGACGCAGCAGCTCCAGCTCTTGCTCAGGCTGCTCGGTCTTGCGCTCCTTGGCATCCTCAATCCGCAGCGGATTATAGACGAATGCCCGCCCGATACGCGCTCCGTCGGATACACCAAGCGCTGTCCATCTCGATTCCATACTCATAACCTCACCTCCTGTGGCTCACCATTATGCCTCGCCAAAGCCGCTCTCTACCAGTGCAACCAGAGCCGTGAGCGCTTCCTGCTCATCTGGTCCATCTGTGCGGATCGTAATCTCCGAGCCTTTGGACAGGCCGAGAGTCATCAGACCAAGGATGCTCTTGCCATCCACATCGATGTCTGTGCCTTTGACGATGATGGATACAGTCGAGTTGAAGCCGGTTGCCTTCTCGGTGAAGAGCTGAGCCGGACGAATATGAAAGCCGCTGTCATTGCGGATTACAGTATCTTGTGAAATCATGGATCGTTCCTCCTTGTCGTGTTCTTGGATTAAATGCCGCTCAGCAGTTCGATCAACTGCTCCTTGCTTGTGACTGACAGCAGCTTCGCACGGAATTGGTCATCAATCAGCTTGCGCGAGATGCCAATCAGAATCTGTAGATGCTCATTGCCGGCAGCAGCCTCGGGAACAGCGATCATGAAGGCGACCTGGACGGGCTGACCATCGAGCGAGTCCCAGTCGATCGGAGCTGCGAGCTTGGCGAAGGCAAGTGCCGGTCTGGACACGCCGGCCGACTTGCCGTGCGGGATGGCAACGCTGAAGCCGATGCCAGTTGAGCCACTCTGTTCGCGTGCATGGAGTGCTTCCAGATAGGCGCTGCGGTCGCTAACAGCGCCAGCAGCAACTAGGCCATCTACCATTGCCTCCATAACAGATGCTTTCGTAGTGGCTTCGAGTGGGATGAAGATCGATTGATCGTCTAACAGGGCCGTAATATTCATATATAATTCCTCCTGATGTCTGCGCGGTGGAGCGCAATATAGTGGACCTTCAAAGTTTGTAGATCGCATCCGGGTGATCAATGAAATGCAATGCTATGACTACTACGAATGAAGCGGATATGGCTCACTCGCTAGCCCTAGCTTGTAGTCTGGCGAGCGGAGCCACCCTACGGAATAGGGGGTATCTCTTATCCCTCGACGGGCTTCTTCAGTAATTTAAGCATCAGGGCAGTGACGATCGTACCGACGAGAATGGCGATGCCGTACATCAGCACATGGTTGACTGCATTCGGAATGGCGAGCACGAAGATTCCGCCGTGAGGCGCCTTCAGTGTGACGTCGAACAGCATCGACAACGCTCCGGTGACCGCCGCTCCCGTCATAATCGATGGGATGACACGGAAGGGATCACTTGCAGCAAATGGAATGGCGCCCTCCGTAATGAAGGAGATGCCGAGCACCGCCGCTGACTTGCCCGCGTCCTTCTCCTCCCGTGTGAATTGCTTCGGCGCCAGCAGTGTTGCCAGCCACAGACCTAGCGGCGGGGTCATGCCGGCAGCCATGACAGCCGCCATCGGGCCGGTCACATCACTTGCAAGCAGACCGACAGCGAAGGCATAGGCTGCCTTATTGACGGGGCCGCCCATATCGAAAGCCATCATCGCACCCAGCAGCAGGCCGAGGAAGATGGCATTGGCCGAGCCGATCGAGGTCAGCCAGCTTGCCAGACTATCCATAATATATTTTACTGGTTCGCCAATAACATACACCATAAGTAATCCGGTTACGCCTGTAGCCAGCAGAGGGATGATAAGGATCGGCTTGAGCCCCTCCAGGTTGCGCGGAAGCTTGATGTATGTCTTCAAGGCTTGAGCGACATAGCCGGCCAGGAAGCCTGCCAGTATACCGCCTAGGAAGCCCGCGCCGATCTGCGAGGCCAGCATACCGCCGACTAGTCCGGGCGCCATGCCTGGCTTCTCGGCGATAGAGAAGGCGATAAAGCCAGCGAGTATCGGCACCATGAGCGCCATCGCTGCGCCGCTGCCGATATTCATCAGCGCCGCTGCCAGCGTGCCCTGCTCCTTGAAGGCTTCGATACCGAAGGTGAAGGACAAGGCGATCAGCAGCCCACCAGCCACAACGAGCGGAAGCATCGCCGATACCCCGGTCATCAGATGCTTGTAGGGTCCCTTGCGCTCCTTGCTCTTGGCCGTGGTCGGCGCGGCTGAAGCTGCTGCGGCCTGTGACGGCGCAGCCTCCTTCGCCAACGCTTCATCGATCAGTCCAGCCGCATTGCGGATCGCCTGGGCTACCGGTACCCGCACGACAGGCTTGCCGGCGAAGCGGGCTTCATTGACATCCGTATCCGCTGCTACAATAATGGCGTGAGCTTCAGCAATCTCCTCTGGAGACAGCTCGTTCTCGACGCCGACTGCGCCGCGCGTCTCGACCTTGAAGTCCAGTTCCCGCTCTCTAGCGACCTTGAGCAAAGATTCGGCTGCCATATAGGTGTGGGCAACCCCGGTTGGACACGCGGTTACCGCCAAAATCTTCTTCATTGTTTTTCCTCCCATGTTCATGGTTTATTCTTCATTCGTCGCACACACGATGTGGATAGCTCCACTTCTTAAAGAGCTGACGCTACAAATGCTCCAGCGAGACGGCTGCCAGCTTCGCTTGAACCTCTGCCAGCGAGCATACTTCGGTTCCGGGCTTAGAAGCGGTGACCGTTCCTGCTGCTGTCGTCCAGCGCGCGGTTTCCTCCAGCGTCTTGCCTTGCGACAGGCAGTAGGCCATCGCCGCGACCATCGAATCGCCTGCGCCGACGGTACTCATCGGCGTAATCGGGAACGGTCTGGCTCGGTATACCTCTTGCTCTCCAACGAGGATTGAGCCTGCTGCTCCCATAGAGACAGCGACCAGCTTGATGCCCCCAGCCTGCAATCCGCGCGCAGCCTCAATCACTTGCTCATCCGTAGTTAGCGTGCGTCCTAGCAGCGCCTCCAGCTCGTGAATGTTCGGCTTCACTGCATAGGGCACCGCCTCCAGCCCCGCAGCGAGCGCTGTGCCATCGGCATCGAGGATCGTCGGCACGCCATGCGTGCTGGCGATGGCAATCAGCCGTCCATAGAAGTCCGGTGGCGTTCCCGGTGGCAGGCTGCCAGCCAGCACAAGCAGCGAGGTATCCCTCATGCTGGCATCGAGTTGGCTGACCAGCTCTCTCAGCAACGACTCGCTCGGGGTGACGCCTGGTTCGTTCAGCTCAGTCGTCTGCCGTGTCTCCTCGTCGACGACCTTCAGATTGGTGCGACTCTTTCCTTCCGCCTCCAGGAAGTGTGCGGGAATCTGAGCCGCCTCCAGCATCTCCATCAGCATTCGGCCTTCGTGACCGGCTTGAATGCCCCATGCGCTGACCGGAGCGCCGAATTGCTTCAATACTTTGGCTACATTAATTCCTTTGCCCCCAGGATCGGTTCGTACTGTCTTAATCCGGTTCAGTCCGGCTGGGATAAACTGCTCGACCGTCACCGTTTTGTCCAGCGCGGGATTCATCGTAACGGTTATTATAGGTTTCATTGCCCTCGTTCCTTTGCAATTGTGACTTGTATTCCCTCGGACTCCATCTCCTGCACTGCACGAGCGGAGATGCCGTCGTCAACAATAATATGATGAACCTCCGGCAGATCGGCTACCTTGGCAAAAGCAACCTTTCCGTACTTACTGTGATCGGTTAACAGATAGACCTGCTTCGCAGATTCCATCATCATCCGCTTCGTCTGCGCTTCGGTCAGATTCGGCGTCGTCAGCCCACTCTCGGGGTCAATGCCATTGATGGCAAGGAACAGCTTCTCGACCCGAACAGAGGCGATCGCCCGATCGGCGATCGGGCCTACCATCGCGAGTGTCTCATGTCGCAGCGACCCTCCGGTCATGACCAGCTCGATCATCGGCGACGAGTGGAGCTCTTGCATGACCATCGTCGAGTTGGTGACGACAGTCAGCTTGCCCAGACGCTTGAGCCGTTTGGCCAGGCGATAGGTTGTGGTGCCCGAATCGAGGAAGATGGTGTCCCCCTCCTGGATGAAGCTCAGCGCTGCTTCTGCGACCAGCTCCTTCTGCTCGGCGAGCCGATCCTCCTTCTCCACGAAGGACGGCTCTCTGCTGTCCTGCAGCTCCAGGGCCACTGCCCCGCCATGTGTTCGCCGCAGCAGCTTCTCTCCCTCCAGATCGCGAAGATCACGGCGCACGGTGGACTCGGACACTTGGAAATGAGCGGCCAGCTCCGGGACAGAGGCCCGGCTGCGAGTCTGTACATATTCGGCAATTTTACGCTTGCGTTCTTCTTCAAATAGCATTTGCAGTGCCCCTTTCATTCACTCATGAAGCATTCAATCCACAAGGGAGTGGGGAGGCTTCCCCTATTCAAGAAAGTGCATGCTCATTTGCGACTATTAATGATCATTTGTTATTGATTATGATTATATACGATCATAAATACTTTGTAAAGCGATTCCATATTTATAAATGAGCATAAATGATCATGCAATCAGTGATTGCTTGCTTTATCCATGTAAGAAGTAATGGCAATATGGGCTTAGTCGTAGATACAGGAGGGAGTTGGTCTACCAGTTGCTCAATTGATATGTTATCTGAATTCCATGTGGATAGGAGGAGGCACAGGTTTGCGAGGCATCAAACAGATGCTGAATGCGCGCATCTCCGTCCTGAAAATTGCAAACGGCAATACTTTGTTCTCCTTTGTGTACATAGCGCCCTAACTGGTTCCAAAGTGCCAGTGACGCGAGCATTGTCGGATCATGTGGCTGGAGACAGATGAACAGGGCCTTAGTATTATAGATTTGAGCGGAGAAGGCTAGAAAGTCTGATGAGGACTGGCTACTGGCAGTCACTGTCCAACGGTGGATTGATAGAGGTTCTGTAAATGCTCAGTTCGTCGATGTTGTCCTCCTTTCTTTTGTGCTATACTTGAAACTAATAAAGATCGAGTTTAAGAAGGATAACAGCGTTTTATTAAATCTTAACGGTTTAATTAATATACTGATAGAGGAGGTAAACTCATGAGTCTGGAGTTTTTCTCAAATGATAGATATAAAGTATTGCATTGTATGGCCAAAAGACAAATAGAAGTTAGAGGCAGAAAGATTGTTCCCCTATCTCAACAAGATATTGCAGATGTAGCATGTCTTAGCAAGAAAAAAGTAAATTACATTATTAGTGAATTGAAGGATAATGGTTATGTTTTACAGATGAGTCCTACTAGAGGCAAGTATTCTTTAACAGATAAAGCCATCAAGATAGTTAAACATATAGAGGACGAAGGAGCTCCATTAAATGAGTAGGAATTCAGTAATATTTTCTTTTTTTTCAGGTAGTGGTTTTCTCGATTTAGGTTTTGAGAAGACTAATTATAAGATAGACTTTGTTAACGAATTTTCAGAAGCGTTTGTTAATGCTTATGTGCATTCACGGAAAAGGATGGGCTTGAGAGCTCCTAAGTATGGACATCATATTACAGATATAAGGGAGTACTTTAATGGCAGAAAGAAAGAGTTGAAGAAATATATTCAGGACGCTAGGTCTAGTGAAAATTTAATTGGATTTATAGGTGGACCACCGTGTCCTGATTTTTCTGTAGGTGGAAAAAACTTGGGGAGAGATGGCGAGAATGGTGTATTATCTTCTACATATATTGATTTAATTATTGATATGAAGCCTGATTTTTTCTTGTTTGAAAATGTAAAGGGACTGTGGAGGACAGCTAGACATCGGTTATTTTATGAGGAGTTAAAGAACAAGCTTCACAAGTCAGGCTACTGTACGTCTGAGCGATTAACAAATGCTATCGAGTTTGGAGTTCCCCAAGATCGGGATAGAATTTTACTCATAGGTATTAGGAAGAGATTACTGAGGAAGAATTATTACACTGATTCGAATCTACTTAATGTTCCGTGGGAGTCCCAAATTAAATACAAACTTGATGATATTAAAGCAATTAGTTGGCCGGATACGGATCTATTTATTGAAGACGGGGTAAGAGAAAGCAAGCCAGCTATCATCAGGGAACTTACAGTTCAACACTGGTTTGAGAAAAATGATGTTTTGAACCATCCTAATGCTACATCATATTTTAAGCCTCGTGAAGGATTGTCTAAGATGCTTATTATAGATGAAGGGGATGTTAGTAAGAAATCTTATAAAAGATTACATCGATGGCGTTACTCCCCAACAGCAGCGTACGGCAATAATGAGGTTCACCTGCATCCATATAGAGCCAGGCGTATCACCGCTGCAGAGGCTTTGGCATTACAATCATTACCTAAAGAGTTTGTTTTACCATCAAATATGAGCTTATCAGATATGTTTAAAACAATTGGTAACGGTGTTCCGTTTCTTTTATCAAAAGGAATCGCTGAGATGTTAAAGGAATATCTTGAAAATGCTCTTTTAAATCAAAAATAAGACTTTTGATTAAATCATTATCAATCACTTATAATTGATAGGTATGTGGAAGGTGGAAGATTTGACAATTACCTTGGACGAATTAAAGAATGACGTGATTACATTAGATGCAAGAGATAGTTTTAAAAAGTATATCTTGGGCGATAATAATTGGTACTTCGAGAATGTTTTGGATATTAGCCCCGACGAAATAGTAGTTGCAACGAAAGCCTTTAGTAAAATAATAGCTAATGAATTTAACGTAAATGCAGAAAATGTCATTATGGTTGGGAGTGCTAAGATAGGTTATAGTTTAGCACCCTCGCCTAAAGATGATAGGGAATCAAAATTGTTTAAAGCATTTTCTGTTGAAGGTGTTGAGAGGAAACCGTCTGACATAGATGTAGCTATTATTTCTGAATCATTATTCAATAATTTTTGGAGATTACTTAGAGATTCCTTCAGGATCGAATATAGTGCATATTATAATCATATTCCAAGAGCTATCTATAGAGGTTATATAAATGAAAATAATCTACAAAATATACAAGGATGTAGAAAACAGTGGAATAGAGTTGCTGCTATATCAAAGAAAAAGGTTCAAACCCATTTTTTTACTAAGCACATCATTAATTATAGAATCTATAGAAACTGGTATGATCTAGAGGATTACCATATACAAACACTTAGGAAAATCAAAAGAGAGGTGTAAAATTGTGCCAGTGCTATTCCATAGAAACACAGAGACAATTAAAAATATTTATGAAGATTTTACGAACGGAAGACTTATAGTCGACTCCTCTTATCAGAGGAGAAAGGTATGGATGGAGCAAGATAAAGTTAGACTAATTGAAACAATCCTAATGGATTATATTATACCCGAAGTGTTTTTTTGGCCTGCTGATCTTGATGCTGAAACTGGGGACACGGTGACACATATTGTTGATGGCCAACAAAGAATTACATCGATAGTGGAATTTATATCTGGAGACAGTAAATTTCCACGGTTAAGTACTAAGTACTTGCTCAATCAAGAGATTAAAGAAAAATGTGGAGACCTTTCATTTGCAGAGTTACCGTCAGCATTCAAAAAGAAAATTTGGCCTTACCAAATGTCCATAGTTAATATAGATCGGTCTTTTACAAGAGATGATATCAAGCAAGTGTTTTTTAGGCTAAATTTAACAAATTATAATTTAAATCCACAAGAAAAGAGAAATAGTCAAGATAGTCAGTTTGGCGAAGTAGCAGAAGCGTTATCCCAAATGGATTTTTGGAAAAGTTGCAGAGTATTCAGTTCTGCAGATGCTAGAAGAATGAAGGACGTTGAGTACTGCTGTTCAATATATATATTGGCTATAGAAGGTATAGTTGACCAAACTAGTGGTAAAAAAATTAATGATTACTATGAAGATTATGCAGACTCATTCGATGAGGATAAGGTATTAACTCAAAATATTGAATCTGCAATGGATTTTATAATGCAGCTCTGTGATAAAACAACCTTATCTTTTATATCAAAGAAAGCTCAGATGTATACACTATTTAGTATAGTATTTAAGTTACAAGAAGAGGGTAAGGTATTTACAAAAGAGTTTTTTGAAAGATTTAAATTATTTGTTTCCGCATACAATTTATTTAAAAATGAATACAATATTTCCTTTAACACTGAAGACCTTAGACAAGTTAACGAAGGTATTAAAAAGTATAAGTTAGCTTCGTCAGAGGGGATTAATAAGATTGGAAATAGAATGATTAGGTTTCAAACGTTGTACAATTTTTGTGTCGAATCTCCAGTGACAATTAAAGAACACTTCTCGGAACTGATCAAACTATATGAAGAGCAGAAAGGAAACAAAACGAAATTTGAACCATTAGATAAGGAAGATTTAATTGACACTTTAGAAAATGGTTTGGAATGATAATTTTGAGTTCTATTGAAAATGTCATCCTGCCAATTGCGCATGGTTTTCAAGGTGTTTCGCACGGCGTTATGGTCTATGTTCTCGCCTTGCTCCAGCCAGCGAGTAAAACCCAAACTAGCAATGTAGACCTTCGATGAATGATCATACCACTGATGAAAGGATTTCTTCCATTCCCACACTCTGCGTAACAACTGAGATAAGGCAAGCAGGATTTCTAACTGAGCTTTGCTCTGTTCGGACAAGCTGTCGACGGTTGGGTTCAACAGGCGATGATGACTTTTCAAAATCGCCCTGACTCGGGGAGAAAGGGTCTGCTGAACCGACATGTAATCCTTGATTTGGTGCTTGGGACTAAGTTAAGCATTAGGAGGCAAGCCAATGCCTGTTTTAGATGATTTCAGACCGATCATTTTATTTTTTATAGCGATTCAGCTCATTGGGCTGGCTTTTGCTCTGTTTTACAAACGTAGACCTGAAGGGGTGCAGGGAGTTGCTATGCTGAGCATCTCATTAATTAGCGTGATTGCTTCCGGCTATGTTTTATATATGGCGGGTGTATGGACCGATGAGTTGTCGATGGCTGGCGACCCAGCTTCCTTTTTCCTGTTCCTGGCGTCGGGCTTCCTCTGCCTCGTCCATGTGCTTGCTTACTTTTTGAAAAGGCGTGCATAATTATGCAGGCATGAGCGTTCCGACTGCAAGGGAAACTTATCCCTAGAATATGAACAAAAGCTCCCGAAGGCGTCGCAAGCACGCTCGGGAGCTTTTGTTATTTACACCCAGCCCAACGCCCTTGCGGTCTGCGCTACGGCGAAGGTAACAGCGATCGCAATGGAGGTCGGCAGCAGGAAGGCAACCAGCGTCCAGCGGTGGCTGCGCGTTTCCTTGAAGATGTTGATCAGGGTCGTTCCGCAAGGGTAGTGCAGCAGCGAGAACAGCATCATGTTCAGGGCAGTCAGCCACGTCCAGCCGTGATCCAGAAAGATGCTCTTCAGATTGGTCATGCCGTCGACGTCGACCAGCGCCCCTGACGAGAGGTAGCCCATCAGCAGGATCGGCAGCACAATCTCATTGGCCGGAAGTCCGAGGATGAAGGCCATCAGAATGTAGCCGTCCAGTCCGAGCAGCCTGGCGAACGGGTCGAACCAGGCGGCCGTGTGCTGCAGCACGCTGGCATCCCCGACATAGATATTGCCGAGCACCCAGGTCAGCACCCCTGCCGGGGCGGCGACCATGATCGCCCGTTTGAGTACGGACCAGGATTTGTCCCGCGAGGCGATGAGAACTGTCTTCACGAACTCCGGCTTGCGGTACGGAGGCAGCTCCAGCGTGTAATGACTGGGAACGCCGCGCAGCGCGGTGCGGGACAGTGCCCAGGATACGGTCAAGGTGACGACGATGCCCAGCAGGACGAATCCCATCAGCACCAGTGCCGTCGCTGCTGTATGCAGCCCGTCTGCAACCCCTGCAGTCATGAACAGGGACGAGAGCAGAATCAGCGTCGGCCACCGGCCATTGCAGGGGACGAAGTTATTGGTTATGATCGCCAATATGCGCTCCCGCGGCGACTCGATGATGCGCGTCGACAGGATGGCCGCTGCGTTGCAGCCGAAGCCCATCGACATCGTCAGCGCCTGCTTGCCATGGCCGCCGCTGCGCTTGAACAGGCGATCCATATTGAACGCGACCCGCGGCAGATACCCGAAGTTCTCCAGCAGTGCGAATACCGGGAAGAAGATCGCCATCGGCGGAAGCATAACGCTTATGACCCATGCGGTGCCCCGGAACAGTCCGAGCACGAGCAGGCCATGCAGCCAGTCCGGCGCGTGGACGGCCTGGAAGAACGAGGTCAGGTACCCCTCGATCCAGCCGAAGAAGCTTGCCAGCATCGCAGAGGGAACATTGGCGCCGGCGATGGTCAGCCAGAATACGATGCCTAGCATCGCCAGCATGATCGGATACCCCCATAGCTTGGAGGTCAGGATGCGATCCAGCTCGTAGGAGCGCCGCAGACGATCCCGATTCTGATAGGTAATGGCATCCGCGCAGATGTCCTGGGCGTTCACATAGAGATCAGTCACGAGCTGGTCGCGTATCGTCTCTCCGCCTAACGCTGTCTGTGCCTGCTGCTTGAGCAGCGCGATCGCATCATGATAGGCCAAGTGCTGTCGGCTCATGGGCGCTCTCCTCCTTCTGCGCTGGTGTCTGCTGTACTCTGGTCTCCATGTGCTGCCAGATGCTGTCATCTCCATCGAGCAGACGCAGCGCGATCCACCGTGCAGGATAGTCGCCCCCGAGCAGCTTCACAACCTGCGGCTCCAGCTTGGCAATCTGCTGCTCGATGTCAGCACTGTATTGGATGCGTCTGGGCGTGGGGCGCACACGGCCAGCAGCCACATCACGTATCGCGGCCTGCAGCTCGCCGATCCCCTCCTTCTTCCGAGCCGAGATCGGGATAACAGGTACGCCTAGCTTGCCAGCTAGCTTATGAGTATCGACTGTGATCCCGAGCTTGCGTGCTTCGTCGATCAGATTGATGCATACGACAACCTGATCGGTCATCTCCATCACCTGTAGCGCCAGATTCATATTGCGCTCCAGCGCGGTCGCATCGAGCACGACGACCGTCACATCCGGTCGTTCGAACAGGATATAATCCCGTGCAACTTCTTCATCGACGGAATTGGTAAATAGCGAATACGTACCGGGCAGGTCAATCATCTGATAGACTCCCCCACCGTATTCATAGATTCCCTCCGCGCGGGCCACCGTCTTGCCCGCCCAGTTGCCGGTATGCTGGCGCATACCCGTCAAGGCATTGAACAGTGTGCTCTTGCCTGTGTTCGGGTTGCCGGCGAGAGCGATGCGATAAGCGGTCATGGCTCCTCCTCTCCCTTCACGCAGCCGAATATCCGGCTAGCTTCCTCATGTCGTAATGCAATCGTTGTATGATGAACCTGATAGGCGACGGGATCGCCTAATGGACTCTTCTGCAGTACTTCGATAACCGCGCCGGGCACAAAGCCGAGGTCAAGCAGCCTGCGGCGCAGCACGCCTTGAACATCCGACCGCTTCATGATGAACTGCTGGCCGGTGTGGCATGCGGATAACGGAATCATCGGTAAAGAATTCATGGCTATTGCCTCCCGAATGTTTGTCTAAGGCCATTAAGTTGCACAAGGTCAACATCTGGCGAAAAAACAAATGAGCCTCACTAGCTCATAGTATGATTATACGTCTTCTATTTTGCATATACAACAAAAATTTTCTCTAAGGCAAAACTTGTGGCTTCACGCTGCTTTCTGTGGAGTGAGCTCGCCGCAGCTCACTGAATTTACCTGCTTTTAAATCGTATACAACTATCATATAATAGTAGATATATGAATCTGCTAGGTTTAGACACACGTTGTTTGTTGCTATCATTGCTAGTATGGGTCCTATAGAAGGTGTATGACGACATTCGTGCCCTGGCTTGTTGCGGTGCCTAGGCAGGAGCCTGCACCTTTTTGGCAAATTCAAGGGTTAAGGACGGTTAAAATGGGTAATCGAGAAAACACAACAGACGTAATACTGATTGGCGCAGGCATCATGAGCGCGACACTGGGAGCATTATTGAAGGAGCTTGCCCCAAGCTGGGAGATCAAGGTATTCGAGAAGCTGGCAAGCGCAGGAGAAGAGAGCTCGAATGAATGGAACAACGCCGGAACCGGCCACGCCTCGTTATGCGAGCTGAACTACACGGTGCAGAAGCCAGACGGCTCGGTGGACATCAGCAAGGCAATCAAGGTCAACGAGGAGTTTCAGGTGTCTCGCCAGTTCTGGTCGTATCTGGTCGACAGCAAGCTGATTCGCAATCCGCGTGATTTTATCGTCTCTGTGCCGCATATGAGCTTTGTGCTCGGCGACCAGGATGTGCAGTTCCTGAAGAAACGGCATGAGGCGATGTCAGCCAACCCGCTGTTCGAGGGGATGGAGTTCTCCAGTGATCCAGCCAAGCTGAAGGAATGGATTCCGCTTATGATGAAGGATCGGGATGCGAGCAAGCCGATTGCAGCGACCCGGATTGAATCTGGGACGGATGTCAACTTCGGCGCTTTGACACGCATGATGTTCTCTCACCTGCAGAAGAAGAAGGTAGAGATTAACTATAAACGCCAGATCGATGATATTACACGCACGAGTGACGGCATGTGGGAGCTGAAGGTGCGTAACGTGGACAGCGGGGCTGTCGAGCGCCACAGAGCCAAATTCGTCTTCATCGGCGGAGGTGGAGGAAGTCTGCATTTGCTGCAGAAGTCCGGCATTCCTGAGGGAAAAGGAATTGGCGGGTTTCCGGTGAGCGGGCTATTTATGGTGTGCCGCAATCCGGAGATCGCCGCCCAGCATCACGCCAAGGTGTATGGCAAGGCGGCTGTTGGTGCGCCGCCGATGTCGGTGCCGCATCTGGACACGCGGCTGATCGACAACAAGGAATCGCTGCTGTTCGGGCCGTTCGCAGGCTTCTCGCCGAAGTTCCTCAAGACCGGCTCGATGCTCGATCTGGTCACCTCCGTCAAGCCGCATAACCTGACGACGATGCTGGCCGCAGGCGCGAAGAACATGGCGCTGACGACGTATCTGATCAAGCAGGTGATGCTGTCTAAGGAACAGCGGATGGAGGAGCTGCGTCAGTTCATCCCGAACGCCAAGAGCGAGGACTGGGATCTGCTGGTCGCGGGTCAGCGTGTGCAGATTATTAAGGATACTGCTGCTGGCAAGGGCACGCTGCAGTTCGGCACAGAGGTTATCAGCGCCGCTGACGGGTCGATTGCTGCTCTGCTCGGCGCTTCCCCTGGCGCATCCACTGCGGTTTCGGTCATGCTGGAGGTTATCCAGCGCTGCTTCCCGCAGCATCTGAAGTCCTGGGAGCCGAAGATTCGGGAGATGATCCCGTCCTACGGCGCCTCACTCGTAAGTAATCCGCAGCTTGTTCGCGAGCTGCACCACGCAACGTCGCGCTCTTTGGGCCTAACGACCCTGGAGCCGCAGCCGGTAGTGTAGGTATAGTGCGGCCATTGTCCTTGTTCTCAAGGAGAGTGGCCGTTTTTTTTTGACATTTTAGGTAGGTCTTCTATATCTATGCGGAGTGAAGCTGAGCCGTCAAGGACGGCGGCGGCCGTTTATGCTTGTGACCATTTCTTCATTTATTTAGGTGGATGAGATTAGGCCGTTTGATCGTAGCGAATAGGGTGTAAAAGATTGATAATAGAGAACATCATGATAAAGGAGGACAATTCATTGAACAAAAAAGGATGGTTCATCAGCGCTTCAATTTTAGGCATGGTTGTGGCAGGCTCCACAGGGGTATATGCAGGCAGCAATCTTCCAGCGATCAAGGCGTTCCTCAATAACAAGATTGGTATCGCTGTCAATCAGGTCGACTTCCAGCCTGTGGATGACAAGGGCAAGGAGCTCTATCCGATCACATACAATAATACTACTTATTTGCCTGTGCGGGCGGTATCCGATGCGCTCAATGTGCCGATTCGTTATGATCAGGCCAATAACAAGATCTGGATTGGCTCAGCCGGAAGCGGCGAGCCCTCCTCCTCTACTGCTGCCTTCCAGCGGCCGAAGCATCTGCCAAGCGATTTCCCACTACCTGCAGACACCAAGAAGATCGAGCTGGTCGAGTCTGCTTCGGGCAACACCAAGAGTGTCTATTTCACACTGCAGACCAGGGAGAGCTTGAAGCATTGGATTGAGACCTATACAGCCTATCTGCAGCAGCGGGGATATGATGCCATTGCAGATAGCTCCAGTGACACCGTTATTGAACTGATCAGTTCGTCCGACACCGAGTCGGTGCTGATCGAAGGCAAGATTATAGATCAGAAGAATAGCATTCTCCAGTACAGCATTACATGGTCGACAAGATAGAGTTCTCCCCCCTTCATAGAGCAGGCTCTCTTGCGGTATAAGCTTATCGCCGGGGGGCTGCTCTATGTGTATGTTGTATGTGCCTGTCGATGATTGAAGTCTTATACAGAGGGTAGCGGGGTAGCCTGCTGCTGTTGCTTGATTTGTGTGAGAGCATCAAGTATGATAAATACATAACTTAATGGTTTAAATGTTTAAACATTTAACCATAATGCAAGGAGAGTACGTCATGGGTAAACAAGCGTTGGAGATATTTCGTGACTGCCTGCCGCTATTGCAGACATTGAGCGATCCACATCGTCAGGATATATTACTGCTCTTGTCCGACAATGGCAGGATGACGGTCAATCAATTGACTGAGCGACTGCCGCTGTCACGGCCTGCGGTGTCCCATCATCTGAAGCTGTTAAGACAGGCAGATGTAGTTACAGTCGAGCAGGTGGGAACACAGCGCTATTATGAGCTATCGATGCATCATTCGATCGGGCTGCTGCGCAGGCTGCTGGAGGCGTTGGAGCGGGACTGCTTGTAGCCTTATATGACTTATATTAGACGGCGACAGCCGTTACACTTCCAATGAAATGAAGGAGGCAGGACATGAAGCCATGGACAACCGAGCAGGTGCAGCAACTGCTGCAGGAGCACCGCGACCAATTCGATACGGGGTATACACGCAGCATCGACTTCAGGGCCACGCAGCTCGACAAGCTGGCAGAGGGTATAAGGCGGCATGAGCAAAAGATAATGGAGGCGTTGTATAAGGATCTGCGCAAGAGTGAGTTTGAAGCGTATGCGACAGAGATCGGCTACACGCTGCAGAGCATCCGCTACATGCGCAAGCATCTGGGCAAGTGGGCGCGGCCGAAGAAGGTTGCGACGCCGTTCTATCATTTGTTCACCAGAAGCTATCTCTATAAGGAACCCTACGGCACCGTGCTTATCATTGGGCCGTTCAATTATCCGTTTCAGTTGCTCATTGAGCCGATGATCGGAGCAATAGCTGCTGGCAATAGTGTTGTCCTCAAGCCGTCGGAGCATACGCCCCATGTTGCCGCCGTGGTTCGCGAGCTGATCGAGGGGATCTTCGACCCTGCGTATATCCGCGTCATTGAGGGAGAGCGCGAGACGACCTCGGCGCTGATTCACGCGCCGTTCGACTATATCTTCTTCACGGGGAGTGTCCCTGTCGGTCGGATCGTTATGGAAGCCGCGGCGAAAAATTTGGTGCCCGTCACGCTGGAGCTGGGTGGCAAAAGTCCGGTGATTGTAGACAAGACGGCTAATCTGGAGGTTGCCGCCAGACGGATCATCTGGGGCAAACTGATCAATACCGGGCAGACCTGCATTGCCCCGGACTACGTGCTGGCTCATCAGGAGATTCGGGAAGAACTGATGGAGGAGCTCAAGGCGGCGATCGTCAGCTTCTACGGTGCGGATGTGAGCAAGAGCGGGGACTATGGGCGTATCGTTAACGAACGGCAATTCGACCGCCTGGCCGCTATATTGGAAGCCGACCGGGGACGTGTTGTCTACGGTGGACGCAGCGATCGGGCGGACCTGTATATGGAGCCGACATTGCTCGCTACTGAATCCTGGTCGGACGCAGCTATGCAGGATGAGATCTTTGGCCCGATTCTACCTGTACTGGCGTATGAACGACTGGATGAAGCGATTCGAATGATCAACAGCCGTCCGAAGCCGCTGGCCTTGTATGTATTTGCCGAGGAGAAGCAGGTTCAGAATGAGGTGCTGGAGCGTGTGTCATTCGGCGGCGGCTGCATTAATGATACGATTACGCATGTCGCCAATCATAACCTGCCGTTCGGCGGGGTGGGCAATGCCGGGATTGGCGCCTATCATGGCCAATATAGCTTCGAGCTGTTCTCTCATACCAAGAGCATTGTGGCCAAGAGTACGAAGGTCAATATTAAATTGTTGTTCCCGCCCTACGGAGATAAAGTGAAATGGATTCGAAAAGCGTTGCGCTAATAGGCGCAACGCCGAAGGAATGGGACATTCTGCACACGCTTCTATGCCTTGTCTTTATTTCTCTTATCTCTTTCTAAGGCTTCATTAATATAATCCTTGGGTGGAATTTTAGAATTAATATACAAGGACACTGCAAGATTGACCAACAGAAGTACGATAATAATGATTCCCATAACATCAATCCTTGACATTTTATTTACAATAATAACTTAATATTGAATTTATTCAATGGTCCTTTGGCATCATTCCGAAATACAAAAGTAAGGGGTTCTGAAATTCGATGAGAAGTTGAAGCGATGGAACGATTGCAGCTTTCCTAATATAATGACGAATCCCAGGAAGCCTGTAGGATAGTCATTATTGCCGTGTGAATACAGCGCATGTCAAGGCAGAATAAGCCCCGCAGATAGCGTCAGCATCGTTATCAGGCAAGAAGGGGGAGTCCTGTTCAGGAGGACAGGACTGTCTTACTGTCGGGGTGAGACTCGAGGTCACAGGTGTCAGGTCGTCGACTTAATGAGCAGCTCGACCTCGAGCTCATAATTTTTGCGCTCGATCGGTTCATTGTTGATCTGGCGGATGAGGTAGTCCATCGCTGTCTTGCCAGTCGAATAGATCTGCTGGGAGACGGTCGACAGCTCAGGATACACCATGTCCATCCGAATGCCGTCGAAGCCGATCAGCCGCACTCGCCCCGGCACCTCCACATCCAACTCATGCAGTGCCTTGAGCGCGCCTGCCGCCATCAGATCATTGCCTGCGAATACCCCATCCACATCCGGGTGCTGGCGGTATAGCTCGTGCATGGCTCTATAGCCGCCCTCTACATTGAAGTGTCCGAAGGCGGTCAGGCTCGGCGTGTACCACGGCTGCTCCGAGCAGATGTCCTCGTAGGCCAGCGCCCGCTCATGTGCGGCATGAACATGCGTGGGGCCGCAGATATGGGCCACCTTCTGACAACCGCTCTTGAGTAGATGCCGCACCGCCAGTTGACCGCCTGTGCGGTTGGCTGCGGTTACCGACAGGATCGGATAGCCGGGATAATGCTTGTCGATCGCTACAATCGGGATCGAGCGATTCTGCAAGGCGACAATCTGCTCCGGCGAGATCGTGTAAGAGGAGATGATAATGCCATCGATCTGCTTGTTGATGAGCGCCTCAATATACATTTTTTCCTTGTCGGGATTGTTGTCGGTATTGCACAGCACCAGTGTGTACCCCCGCGCTGCCGCTTCATCCTCTGCCGCCCGAGCAATCTCGGGGAAGAACGGGTTCAGGATGTCTGGCACCATCAGGGCAACAGCGGCTGTCTTCTTGCCTGCCAGACTGCGGGCAATCGTGTTCGGCTTGTAATTGAGCTTCTCCACGGCCGCCATAATGGCAATCTCCGCCTCTTTGCTCACATAGCCGCTCTGGTTCAGCAATCGCGATACCGTAGCCACGGATACGCCAGCCAGCTTGCTGACATCTCGAATTGTTGTCATATCTGGCTCTTTCCTTTCACATTCAAGTCTTCAGGCCGCTTCGCACGAGCAGCATCATTGCTTCTATATTACGTCCATCTCTCACAAGGCACAAGTAAGAGCTTGGAAGGCTGCTGATCTTCCCCGCACGACCTCGGGGTGCAAAAAAGACGGGGCGCTGGACGCCCCGTGATGACCTGGACAGATAGAAACCGTTCGTTTCGTGCTCATACAGGTGTTCTATTTCAACGTGTAAGCGAAACAAAGCTTTGCCCGTCAAGGACGGCGACAGCCGTTTGTGCTTATTTGCTGATCAGCTCCAGCTCGACGGGTATGGAGGCCTCAACGCTCTCGCCTTTGGCGAGCTTAATCGCGGTCTGCACGGCGAGCATACCCATTTGTTCGGGCTTTTGCGCGACCGTGGCACTCATCGTTCCTGCATTCACTTCCTTGACAGCATCTTCCGTAGCATCAAAGCCGACGACGATGATGTCCTTCAGCCCCGCTGCCTCAATCGCCTTCAGCGCGCCGAGTGCCATCTCATCATTGTGGGCGAAGACGGCACGAATATCCTTGTTGCCCTGCAGAATATTCTCCATGACGGTCAGACCCTTGGCCCGGTCGAAATCGGCTGGCTGCTTGGCTACGATCTGAATGCCGGACGACTTGACAATCTCTTCATTGAAGCCTGCGCCACGTTCGCGGGCAGCCGACGAGCCTGGGATGCCCTCCAGCTCCACAACATTGCCGCTGCCGCCAAGCTGCTCGGCGATGTATTGGGCGGCCAGTGCGCCGCCTGCCTTATTGTCAGAGGCGATGTGGCTGGCGACCGTGCCGCCATCCGAAGTACGGTCTACTGTAATGACCGGGATGCCCGCGGCATTCGCAGATTCCACCGCCGGCACGACAGCGGACGAATCGGTCGGGTTGATGATGATGACATCCACCTTCTGCTGGATCAGGTCCTCTATCGAGGACGCCTGCTTGGCGGCATCATCCTGTGCGTCGACAGTGATGAGCTCGGCAGTGCCTGCCGCTGCTGCCTGCTGCGCGCCTTCCTTCAAGGTCACAAAGAACGGGTTGCTCTGGGTGGAGATGGCTAATCCAATCTTAATGCCTTCTTTTTGCGGGGTGTTGCCCGTAGCGGGAGCCTCGCTCTTCGGCGTGCTGCCAGGGGCAGTTGTGGAGCAGCCCGCTAACATCATGGCGGTAATAACGCCAACACCTGCAAGCTTCATCATTTTGTTCATGGGAATGACCACCTTTTCTGTAGAATGGAAGTAATCGTATTACTTATGATTAGCTGCTTGCTTTCTTGCGATCCAGCAAGACGGCGAGCAGAATAACCAACCCTTTGACTACCTGCTGATAGAATGAGGAGACGCCCATCAGGTTCAGCCCGTTGTTCAGCACGCCGATAATCAGGGCGCCGACCAAGGTGCCGACGATCCAGCCTCGTCCACCGGATAGACTGGTGCCGCCAAGCACAACCGCAGCGATGGCATCCAGCTCATATCCTGTGCCTGCATTGGCCTGCGCCGAGTTCAGCCTCGACGTCAGGATGATGCCTGCCAGTGCGGACAGCAGGCCGGTGAGTGTATAGACATAGATTTTGAAGCGTCCGGTCTTAATACCGGAGAGGCGAGAGGCCTCCTCGTTGCCGCCAATAGCGTATACATTGCGCCCAAAGGTTGTCTTGCGCAGGATGAAGTACAGTACAGCGAACAAGACGAGCATGATAATGACGGGCACCGGGACGCCGAAGACATACCCTCCGCCGATCATAGTGAAGAACTCGCTGCTGAAGCCGGTAATCGGCCGTCCGTCGGTGTAGACCAGTGCCAGTCCCCGGTAGATCGTCATCGTCGCCAGAGTGGCGATGAACGGAGCGATATTCGTCTTCGTAATGAGGAGGCCGTTGACCGCGCCCATCACAGCGCCGGCACCTAATCCGATGATGACGGCTGTCAGCGGGTCAAAGCCTGCGCCCATCATCCCGGCGGTAAGCGCCCCGGAGAGTGCCAGGGTAGCGCCGACAGATAGATCAATACCGCCCGTGAGGATGACGAAGGTCATGCCGAATGCGATCAGCGCGTTGATGGATACTTGACGAAACACGTTGAGTATATTGGTCAAGGTTAAAAAGTTTGGACTGGCAATAATCAGAATGAGAATAATAATACATAGTCCAATCAGCGGACCGAGCTTCTGCAATGCCGAAGCAAGCTGTCTGTTCTTAATGGCCATGGCGGCTTCCTCCTGTCGCGGCATGCATAATTGTCTCTTGTGTCATCTGCTCCTTGCTTAGCTCAGCAGAGATGCGTCCCTCATGAACGACAAGGACACGGTCACTAACTCCCAGCACCTCTGGCAGGTCCGAGGATACCATAATAATGGCCACGCCCTGCTCGCTTAGCTCATTCATCATGCTGTAGATTTCCTTCTTCGCGCCGACATCGACGCCGCGGGTCGGTTCATCCATAATGAGCACCTTGGGCAGCTTACCGAGCCATTTGCCGATCGCAATCTTCTGCTGGTTGCCGCCGCTCAGTGATTTGACGATCTGCTCGGCGTCTCGTGTCCGAATATTAAAGCGCTTAATCATCTGGTCAGCCAGCTCGTTCTCCTTGGCGGACGAGAGGACGCCAGAGCGCGCAATCTGCTCATAATTGGTGATCGCCAGATTCTCTCTCACCGACATATCCAGTATAAGCCCCTGGTGCTTGCGATCCTCGGTCACCAATACAATACCGGCCTGGATAGCGCTTGCGGGATCCTTGATGCGAGCCTCCTGGCCGTCGATGATGACCCGGCCTGACTTCTTCTTGTCTGCGCCAAACAGCAGCCGCATCATTTCTGTTCGTCCAGCGCCCATCAGTCCGGCAATTCCCACAATCTCGCCAGCGCGTACCGAGAAGGAGACATCCTTCAGCTTCTTGCCATCGCCCAGCCCTTCGACCCGCAGACGCTCGCCACCGATGCTGGTGCTGCGCTCCGGGTAGCGGTCGCCGATCTCGCGCCCAACCATGAGGCGCACGATACGGTCGACATTCGTATCTGCAATCTGCTCCGTTCCGAGGAAGGAGCCGTCCCGCAGCACGGAGATGCGGTCGCACATGCGGAAGATTTCCTCCATCCGGTGTGAGATGTAGACGATGCCGACGCCCTCGCTGCGCAGCTTGTCCATGATGCCAAACAGCGCTTCAATCTCGCGGTCGGTTAGTGCGGCAGTCGGCTCGTCCATGATGAGCACCTCGGCCTGCTTGGACAGCGCCTTGGCAATCTCCACCATCTGCTGCTGGCCGATCGACAGCGTGTCCGCTGGCGCATCCGGGTCCAGATCAACATGTAGCCGCTGCAAGTATTCCTTCGTTCGGCGCTTCATCTCCTTGTCGCGGAGAATGCCGGTTCTACCATAGGAGAGCTGCCGCCCAAGAAACATGTTCTCGGCTACGGTCAGCTTCGGAATAATGTTCAGCTCCTGATGGATGATAGCAACCCCGCTCTGCTCGGCCGCGGTCGGATTGGCGAAGGCGACCTCGCGCCCCTTTACCTTGACCGTACCGGCATCTGCTTTATAGACGCCGGTCAATATTTTCATCAGCGTCGACTTGCCAGCGCCATTCTCACCCATGAGGGCATGAATCTCTCCCGGCTTCAGACTGAAGGCGGCATCCTTCAACACTTGTACTGAGGAGAAGGATTTGTGAATGCCGCTCATCTCAACAATATAGTCCATCTGCGCTCCTCCTTCGTCCGGTTATCCGAAGATAACGCCTGCCTGCAAGATGATATTGGCATAGGGTGTCGCTTCTCCCGTGCGAATGATCGCCTTGGCCGTGTGCGTCAGTTGCTTGAACTGCTCGTGGCTCGTCTCCTGGATCGGGATGCCCCCTAGCAGCATGTCCGTCTCTTTCCTCAGCTTGGGATTATGCTGCGCCATCTCGCTGGCGATGGTCACGCCTTCAACTACCATGTCAGCGAGCACGGCCTCCAGTGTCTCCATAAATGACGGCAATCCCGGCCTTAGCGCCAGATCGATTCGCCTTACAGAATCCGGTATCGGCAGCCCGCAATCGCTGATGACGATTGTATCGGTATGTCCAAGCTTGGCCAGTGTGGCCGCAATCTGACTGTTTAGTATGCCTGCTTTTTTCATTTCCTTACCCTCTCGCCTAGATATTATTGCTCTCCTTGCAAGAATGCCTCAACCTCGTGGCGCAGTGGCATCCCGCTCTGCGCGCCAAGCTTCGTAACCGACAGCGCGCTGGCTGCGACTGCGAACGCTACTGCTTCAGCCAGCGCAGCGCCTTCACTAAGTCTGACCGCAAGTGCGCCATTGAAGGTGTCTCCTGCGCCAGTAGTGTCGACCGCCTCTACCTTGCGTCCCGGTACATGTCCTGTCCCGGACTCATCGGATCGGTAATAGGCGCCGTTGCTTCCAGCCGTCATCACGATCGGATGCGGATAAGCGGCAAGCCGCTGCTCCTGTGTCTGCGCCAACTGCTCGGTGCCCGTAACGATCGCCAGTTCATATTCATTCGGTGTAATCAGGTATAGCTGTCTTAGCAATTCGTCATCCAGCCGCATAGCCGGCGCGGGATTGAGGATGACACGCACACCGAGCTTGTTCGCCAGTCGGATGGCTGCTTCTACGGTAGCCGGCGGAATCTCATGCTGCAGCATGACGATGTCGGAGGCTGCAATCACGTCCTCCAGCGCCAGCACATCCTCAGGAAGCAGACAGTAATTAGCGCCGGGTACGACGATGATGCGGTTATCGCTGTCGCAGACGGTAATGGCCGCAATACCGGTCGATTGATGAGGAACCGTTTTCACATGACGCATATCGATGCCCTCGCGCCCAAGTGCTTCTCTAAGCTGCATGGCCATGGCGTCCTCGCCTACACATCCGATCATCGTTACCTGTGCGCCAAGGCGTGCGCAGGCCACAGCCTGATTCGCCCCTTTTCCACCCGTAAAGCTTGAGAAACCGCTACCAATTATCGTCTCGCCTTGCTCCGGTACAACGGTTGTTTCCGTGACCATATCTATATTCAAGCTTCCAATTACAGCAATCTTCGCTGTGCTCATTTCCTTCACCTCTGTTATCGGAGTGGCAATGTGTAATCGGTTCCACATTGATGTACCCTATTCTAAAGCCAGCTATAGCAATTGTCAATAGGGAAAGCAGGGGGATAAGGTTGTCTCCTCAATTGTAAATTTCTGATGCAAATTTATTATAATTGTTTTCATCAGCAAAAAAGCTTACAATATGTTTCGTCGGCGTGCAGGCCATGCCACAGCTCAGACAGATATCTACGAATGCGGCTTAAAGCAGCAGATGGAAAGAGGAGTTCGTATGGAGAACAAGGAGCTAAAAAGAGGGCTTGAGGCGCGGCATATTCAGATGATTGCGCTGGGCGGCACGATTGGCGTCGGATTATTCATGGGATCAGCCAGCACAATTAAGTGGACAGGCCCGTCCGTTATGCTCGCGTATGCGATTGTAGGCATATTTATTTTCTTTATTATGCGAGCCATGGGGGAGATGCTATACGTAGAGCCGAGCACGGGTTCATTTGCCACCTTCGGCTATAAATATATTCATCCTCTGGCGGGATACGCCACAGCCTGGAGCAACTGGTTTCAATGGGTCATCGTCGGCATGGCGGAGATTATAGCTGTCGGGGCGTATATGAAATACTGGTTCCCGAACCTGCCAGGGTGGATACCCGGAATCATCGCGATGGTGATCCTGGGTGCGGCGAATCTGTTCTCGGTCAAGTCCTTCGGCGAGTTCGAGTTCTGGTTCGCCATGATCAAGATCGTGACGATTATTCTGATGATTGCTGCAGGACTTGGTCTGGTATTCTTCGGCATCGGCAACGGGGGAGAAGCGATCGGGTTATCGAACCTATGGCAGCATGGCGGCTTCTTCGCTGGCGGGTGGTCGGGATTTTTCTTCGCCTTATCGCTGGTCATCGGAGCTTATCAAGGCGTGGAATTGATTGGTATTACAGCAGGCGAGGCCAAAAATCCGCAAAAAACATTACGGAGTGCGATTCAGAACATTATCTGGCGTATTCTGATCTTCTATATTGGCGCTATCTTCGTCATCGTGACGGTCTACCCTTGGGACCAGTTGCAATCGATCGGCAGCCCGTTCGTGGCCACATTCGCCAAGGTCGGTATTACGACTGCGGCGGGGCTGATTAATTTTGTCGTCATTACAGCCGCCATGTCCGGCTGCAACAGCGGCATCTATAGCGCAGGCCGAATGCTGTATACACTGGGCGTCAATGGGCAAGCGCCGAAGGCCTTCACCAGACTATCGGGAAATGGTGTGCCGCTGCTAGGTACGATCGGTGTGCTCATCGGGCTGGGCATCGGTGTCATCCTGAGCTACATTGCGCCAGACAACCTGTTCGTCTACGTGTACAGCTCTAGCGTGCTGCCTGGCATGGTGCCATGGTTCGTCATTCTGATCAGTCAGATCCGGTTCCGCAAGATGAAGGGGGCGGAGCTTGAGCATCATCCGTTCAAGATGCCCTTCGCTCCGGTGACGAATTATGTGACAGTGGCGTTCTTACTTATGGTGCTCGTCGGAATGTGGATCAATGACGAGACACGCATCCCGCTAATGATCGGGATCATCTTCCTGATCCTTGTCGTCATCAGCTACTATGCCCTGGGAGTGAGCAAAGCCTCGCCGTCAGATGCGGCTGCCAGCAATAGACAGGAGTAACCCGACTCGCACTCTGCCATCATACCTATCGCATCCCTCTTCACTCTTGCCGTGGAGAGGGATGTTTGTGTTGCAGGGCACGGGGACAGATGTCTCTATGAGGATCTGCATACACACACTAGCGTATATCCATATGCTGCAGACGGAAGGACTGGGCGGTAACGCCGACAGACTGCTTGAACACTCTGCAAAAATGGCCGACATCGCGAAAGCCGGACTTGGTGGCAATCTCCTTGACCGATAGCGGTGTCGAGACGAGTAATATCTTCGCCTCCTTCAATCGTCGCGCCTGAATGTACTGGTACGGGCTCTGTCCAGTATGCTGCTTGAACACAGTATGAAGATGAGGCAGGCTGATGCCGGATAGCTCCGCCAGCAGCTCCAGGCGAATCGCCTCCATGAAATGCTGCTCAATCCAGTCCATCAGAAGCTGGATTTCCCGTATCCGCTTGTTCTGCTGCTGCAGGCTCCCTAGCGGAGACTGGCAGTTCCAATATAGTTGACCGTAGACGTAGCAAGCGAGCTTGTGAAGATCGGGGCTCTCGCTGTAATACTCGGTCAAGATCTGATCGATAAATCCCTGATAAGAGGCCCGGTCCAGCCATTGGCTGGCACGGGGCACAGGAGGCGCTCCATCATCCCGGAACGCCACGACAATGCAGGCATAAGGCTGCTCGACATCGGTCTTGTAGATTGTGGTATCTCCGGATTGATGCCAGAGCACACTACCTTCTGTAACCTCCAGAACCTGCTGCTCCAGCTCGAAGAAGCCCCTCCCTTTGATGAACAATTCGACATCCTGCCGTCCTTCGGTTATCGTGCGCGGCATGTGACTGCGCGATGGCGGCGCCTGATAATGCCAGATATGCAGAAGCTCGGGAACAACAATCATACGATCACCCAATCAATCATAGTTTTCGACAATTCTCAATTCATTTTTCCTAGTATATTATTAGGATAATCATATTTTTATACAAGTCAACGAGGAGATGGACACAGATGAGTCAACCCGTATACGGCGTACCATTGGAAGGATTCGCAGCATTCAGCAGAACAGTCGCTGCAGAGGGAGCGGTGCTGCTCCGCAATGAAGCAGCGGTGCTGCCGCTGCGCGAGCAGGAGAAAGTGGCCGTATTTGGCAGAGTGCAGATCAACTACTACCGCAGCGGCACAGGCTCGGGCGGCAGTGTTAATGTAGAATATACCACTAATCTGCTGGACGGCCTGCGGAGCAAGCAGCAGATCGCAGTGGATGAGGAGCTTGCGGTTATCTATGAGCAATGGATTGCTCAGAACCCGTTCGATAATGGCGGCGGCGGATGGGCAGCGGAGCCGTGGCATCAGAAGGAGATGCCGCTGAGCGATGAGCTGGTGTCCGCAGCCCGCAGCCGCTCCAGCAAGGCCATTGTCGTCATCGGTCGCACCGCAGGCGAGGATCAGGATAATGCGATTAAGCCAGGCAGCTACCTGCTGACGGAGGATGAACTGGACATGCTGCGGAAGGTCACGGCTCACTTCGAGCAGACAGTCGTTGTCCTCAATGTATCCAATGTTATCGACATGAGCTGGGTCGACGATCCAGCGCACGCACACCGGATTTCGAGCATCATCTATGCCTGGCAGGGCGGGATGGAGGGCGGCAACGCGATTGCCGACGTATTGGTCGGCGAGGTGACACCAAGCGGCAAGCTGACCGACACGGTCGCCTACAAGATCGAGGATTACCCTTCTACTGCGAACTATGGACATGAGTTCAGAAATTTTTATCAAGAAGATATCTATGTGGGCTACCGCTATTTTGAGACGTTCTGTCCGGAGAAGGTACAGTTCCCGTTCGGCTATGGCTTGTCGTATACCGAGTTCAAGCTGGAGCCGGAGGAGCTGCACCAGGTTCAGCGGGGCGACCACGGCGAGCTTCATCTAACGCTTGGCGTTCAGGTGACGAACACAGGGACCGGGTATGCAGGCAAAGAGGTGGTGCAGCTCTATTGTGAGGCGCCGCAGGGGGCGCTGGGGAAGCCGGCAAGAGCGCTCGTCGCCTTCGCGAAGACGGGACTGCTGTCGCCGGGGCAATCGCAGCGGCTTGAATTAAGCTTCCCTGTCGCTTCATTGGCCTCCTACGATGATGCGGGGGTTACTGGGCAGGCATCAGCCTATGTGCTGGAAGCGGGTACGTATCGTTTCTACGCGGGCAACAGTGTGAGGCAGCTCGCTGCCCTGCGTGTGGACGGGCAGGATGGCTATACGATAGAGGCGCTGCAAGTCGTGGAGCAATTGGAGGAGGCGCTGGCGCCAACTGAGCGGTTCACCCGCATGAAGCCGGGTGCTCGTCGCGCGGACGGCACGTATGAGCTGATCTATGAGAACACGCCGCAGCGCACCGTATCGCTGGCGGAGCGCATCGAGCGCAATCTGCCTGCTGATCTGGAGCAGACCGGAGATCGCGGCTATCGGCTGCGGGACGTTCATGAGGGTCGCGTTAGCATGGAGCAATTCGTGGCGCAGCTCTCCGATGAGGAATTAACGACGCTGGTACGCGGCGAGGGGATGGTCAGCCCGCTTGTTACGCCGGGCACAGCCTCGGCTTTCGGCGGCGTCAGCGCAGGGCTGCAGCGGTATGGCATCCCGGTAGCGGCCACGGCGGACGGCCCATCCGGCATTCGGATGGATAGCGGACATAAGGCGACCCAAGTAGCGATCGGTACGCTGCTGGCAGCGACCTGGAATGTGGAGCTTGTCGAAGAGCTGTATGTCCTCGAAGGGCGCGAGCTGCTGAGCAACCAGATCGACACGCTGCTTGGGCCGGGTATGAATATCCGCCGTAGTCCGCTGAATGGACGCAACTTTGAATATTTCTCCGAGGACCCGCTGGTGACCGGCCTGATGGCGGTCGCCTGCACGCTCGGCATTCAACGCGGCGGCTCCAATGCGACGCTGAAGCATTTTGCCTGCAACAATCAGGAGAAATACCGTACTCAGGTGGACGCGGTCGTCTCCGAGCGGGCGCTGCGCGAGATTTATCTCAAGGGCTTCGAGCTGGCAGTGAAGCAAGGGAACGCAAAATCGATCATGACGGCGTACAATCCGGTCAATGGACATTGGGCGGCATCCAACTATGATCTGAATACAACGGTGCTGCGCAAGGAATGGGGCTTCACCGGCATTGTGATGACGGACTGGTGGGCGAAGATGAATGATTCGGCTCACGGTGGCCCAGCCGATGTTCGCTTCGTGAATTGGATGGTACGTGCCCAGAATGACCTGTACATGGTAGTTAGCAACTATGGCGCGGAGATTAACGCCTCCGAGGACAATCAGGTGGCGGCATTAGCCGAGGGGACGCTAACCCGCGGTGAGCTGCAGCGTAGTGCTGCTAATATCTGCCGCTTCATCATGAATGCGCCGGTATTCGCCAGACAGGACGGGCCGGCAGCAGAGGCAATCCCGTCGTTCAAGGCGAACGCTGCTCTGCAATCGGCAGCACAGCAGGCGCATGATCTATCTGCTGATGTGCAGGTAAAGCCTACTGCTGATGAGGCAACGCTGATTCAGGTCGGAGAAACGGGCACCTACTGGATTACGGTACAGATGATGTCGCCGGATGATTATCTGGCGCAGAGTGCTTGCAACGTGACTCTAAATGGCGAGGCACTGACGACGGTGCAAACGAACGGCACGGATGGCAACCGGATTCGCCGCAGATTGGGCAAGGCTGAGCTGGAAGCAGGGCTGTACGAGATGCGTCTGGACTTCATCAAGCCAGGCCTGCAGATCGACTGGATTGCATTTGATCGTGCATAAGTGAAGGAAGCTCTAGCGTAAGACAGACAAGGCGCATGCCCCGAGAATATAGCGGGTCACGCGCCTTGTTGGCGTGGGATGGAGGATAGGTATCTGCCGAATGATGCTTACATGCCGTCGCTCTTCATCGCATTGACGATACGTACATGGCGGATGTAATCGGCGTCTGTCTGCACCTCGCTGTCATAATTCAGCCCGTAAGGCCAGAAGTGGAAGCCGTCTCCGTTAATGACAGCACTGCTGCCCCCGTTGATGGCTCGCAGCTCGGTGTTGCCGAAGTCTCCGTTCCAGGAGCCGCCGGACATCCGCCAACTGTATTCGCCACCCGTACCTGCACCTAGCGTATGAGCGATCTCATGCATGGCAGTACGTTGGTTCATGAAGGAGCGGTTAGCGCCGAAGCTGAGTGTGCCATTGCTGCTGGCCTCGGCGGTAGGCACGCCCGTATTGTAATATACATTGATATGCTTGGTGGCGGTGCTGAACTGGTTATAGTATCGCAGGGCGGCATCCATCGCGCTCGTAATCCGTGTGTAGGCGTCGAGTTGGTCAGCCGTCGGATTGGAGGCCTTCCAGAGCGTGTAGGTCATGCTGCCTTGAATCCGGGGCGCAATATACCATTGCTGGTTGGCGGTGCCGACATCGTTCCAGGCAATAATCTTGTTGCCATCAGCGGTGCTGTTCTGATACACATCCAGCACTTTGCCGCTGCTTCGATTCACGAGCTTAAAGTAATCCCCGGTGCTTATGCGCTCCAGCCGCCAGTGCTGCGATGTGCTTCCCGTATCGCTAGCAAGCACAGCATCGCCGTTCGCCGCAACATCGATCAGCTTGCCGCTGCTGTTATTCACCAGCTTGTAGTAGCCGCCTGCCACCGCCACCAGCCGCCAGAGCTGGACACTGCTCCCTTGCAGTCCACGTTGGACGAGCGCAGAGCCGGATGACTCCTCCAGCAGCTTGCCGCCAGTGCGGCTGACAATGGTATAGGTCAGAGCGGAGGAGGAGCTTCCGCTGGCAGTCGGCTTGAAGGTAGCGTCCTGCTTCTCCTGTGTGCTGGAGATCGGGTCAATCCGCATTTCATTGCCATAGTGGCGAATATAGCGGCTAGGGAAGTTATACGATTGCAGTGAGATCGCGCTGGCATCCGCCAGCCCGCTCACCTTCCTGAAGGTGGCATCTTCACGGAACAGAGAGCTGCCGTCATATTTCTTCAGCACGATCTTATAGGCATAATGCTTGAGATAGTAGCCGGGATAGTTGACGGATTCATACGAGACCTCATTCGGATCAGCGAGTCCGGGGCGTTCGATGAAGCGGCTGTCGTCCAGAACCGAGATATTGGCCTCCACCCGTGCTACATAATCATAATGGCGAATGTATTGCCCCGGCAGGTTATAAGCTTCGAACCGCGTGATGTCGCCAGGTGCCGCCTTAGCGACAGGGACGTCTCCGACTGCACTCGACATCGAGCTTAACAGCAGCAATGCTGCAAGCAGGGGCAGCCACTTCTTCAATCGAGGTAATGTAAATAACATGATATTCCTCCCTTGTTTGAATATAGCTTAATTATAAAGCGCTTTCAAAAAGGGATACATGTTTATTTTTGTGCAAATCGTTAAATATTTGGTTCGCTCGCCAGGGGAGCACAGCACGTAATTCCCCTATTACCACACTCCAGTAGGAATCGGGTGAAGCTATTGAAGTTCGGCGGACGGCTGAGATCATAGAGCTTCTCCCGCAGAAGAGATTGAATAGATGAAGAGAGGGTCATCCGAACAAATCTCGCTGCGATTCATCTAGGGGCTGCACAAGTACATCGCAATATTATATTCTTAATATGGATGAAGATGGATGTAATACATGATGATTGATATATTGGGTGAATATTAACACGGTCACACTTTAGCGGGGGTAATTCGTATGGGAAAATGGACAATAGCAACAACACTCATTGCAGTCCTCTTTTTGGTATCTTGCACATCAAACACACCTATGGAGAGAGCGGATCTAACGACTCCGCCAGAATCTAAAGCCCCGGCTAATCCTATGCGGGATATTCTGTTCAACCTAGATGGGCACGTACTATTCTATAATCATCGTGAGGATAAGGTATCTATCGTTGGAGAAGGAAGGGTTAGTCATGAACCTGCCGTACTTTCACCCGATTATACCAAGGCTGCTGTGTTGTACTCATCCCTATCACCCAATGTACCTGCTCCTTTGACTATACTGGATGTTACGACAGGCGCAGCCTTAAGCATAGATATGACAACGGTGGAGACACAACAATTTTGGGGCATTGCAGATGTGCGCTGGCTCAGCAACCAGCGTCTTCTGATCGGCATCGATTACAATTTATATGTGCGCGGCTATTATATCTATGATGTGGAGCAAGAAGCATTTACTTCCACGAAGCCAGTGTTGACGAAGGCTGGAGATGGGGTCATCGAGAGCCTGGATACTACGGGAAGCCGCTTCATGTATCAATATCCGAATGAACGAAGCTTCGGCATACAGGAGAAGCCTGCAATCTATATAGATCATGAGATTGTCTATGAAGCGGATCAAGCCCAGTCCGTGATTGGCCGAATTACAGTTGACACCACGCATCACCTATTTGGCTTCACCGTGATGAACGAAGATGCAGCAAGTCTTCTGCTAGGTGTCTACAACGAACAGACAGGCGAGGTTACGGGGCGTAAACGATACCCACTCAAGCTTCAGCAACAGGATCGTCTGCTGGGTGTAGCTGTGGATCTGACGACGGGGCGGGGTTATGCGCTAGTTACCCATGAAGCCGATGGCACAAGAAGCTTGTACTCGCTCGATGTAGAGCGCACCCCTGTGCTGGAGAGCGTGGGAATTATTCCTGATTCCCTCTCTGTCAGATCGGTGCTCCTGGAGGAGAGCAAGCTTATTATTATCAACAATGAGCACGAGCGGTTTCAATGGAATGCTGCTACGCATTCCTACGAGGCTATCGTTGTCGATCAGGAGGTAATCAACTATCTGCTGGAACGAATCCAGGAAGACCTCCCACAACTGGCGTCTCGTTCTCCCAAGCTATTGAGAACGATTCAGGTGGCTCCACTCCCCGGGGGGAACATGATGTATATCGGCCATAGGCAGGCCGCCCGGGAGGATAATATATATGCTCCGCCATATCTACCCTTAGATGCTCTTGCTGTATTGTGCAGCATAGTGAACAGCCCTTCCCGTGCTGGAAGGGTTGTTTTTGTTGACTTCAGTGGGGAAATTGTTCTATATCTAACAACAAAATTCCTTCATTCGGCGACAACGGTCTCTCCCACCCTGAATAACGGGTGAACTACAATAAAAATTAGAAAACGCTTACTTTTCTTTTCGCCTGTGAGGGCTGGAGGTAGCGAGTCACCATGTGGAATGAGGGAGGATGTTGATGAATCCTGCGCTGAACAAGGATAGACCCACCGAATCGTCGCCGCTGAAGAAGCCGCTCATCAGCGACAGATATCGTCTGCTGCTGTATGCGTCGCCGTTTCTGCTGCTGATTCTGGTATTCAGTTATTTCCCGCTGTACGGCTGGACGTATGCTTTTTTTAATTACAAGGTCGGCTTCTCGTTAAGTGATTCCGAGTTTGTCGGCTTCAAGTGGTTCCAATCGATCATCGGCAATGAATTTCAGACCGCCGAGGTTATGCGCGTCCTGCGCAATACGTTCGCAATCAGCACGCTCGGGCTGTTGACCTCCATCTTGCCGGTCATCTTCGCCATCCTGCTGGTGGAGCTGCGTACCGGCTGGTACAAGAAGCTCGTGCAGACCCTGACAACACTGCCGAATTTTATTAGCTGGGTGCTCGTCTATGCGATTGCGTTCATGCTGTTCTCTTATGATAACGGCTTGATGAACAAGCTCATGATCAGTCTGGGCTTGCAGGACAATAATGTGAACTATCTGGCCTCCAATGACTATATATGGCTGAAGATGACCCTCTGGAATGTTTGGAAAACGCTCGGCTGGGGCGCCATCCTGTACATTGCCGCCATTATGGGCATTGATCAGGAGCTGTACGATGCGGGCAAGGTCGACGGCGCCGGACGCTTCCGTCTGATGTGGCACATTACGCTGCCAGGCGTTATGCCTACCTTTTTCGTACTGCTGCTGCTCTCGATCGCGAACTTTATCAACAACGGTCTGGAGCAATACTTTGTCTTTCAGAACGCGATTAACAAGGACACCATCGAGGTGCTTGATCTGTACGTGTACAATACGGGGCTGGTCGGCTACAATTTCTCGTTTGCAACGGCCGTCAGCATGCTCAAGTCGATCGTCAGCGTGTTCTTGCTCTTTGTCGCCAATCAGTGCTCCAAGTGGGTGCGCGGCGAATCGATCATCTAGGAGAGGAGGAGAGGCGAGTGCATTCTTCAAGCTTTGCCGATAAATGCTTCCATACGTTGAACTATCTGTTCTTCGGCTTGTTCACGCTCATCTGTGTCTTTCCGTTCTATTATCTGTTCATTCAGACGATCAGTGACAACAGTCTGAGCGCATCCGGGGCCGTGACCTGGTACCCTAAAGGCATTCACTTCAACAACTATGTCGAGGTGCTCAAGGTGAAGGAGCTGCCCGCCGCTGCGCTGGTCTCTGTAGGCCGCACGGTGATCGGTACAGTGACGACGGTCATCGGATCGGCATTTCTCGGCTATCTGTTCACCAAGCGCAAGATGGCTGGACGCGTACTCTGGTATCGTTTTGTCGTCATTACGATGTATTTCAATGCTGGAATCATTCCGTGGTTCATCATCATGATGAATCTGAATCTGACGAACAATTTCTGGGCCTATGTGCTACCGTCGATCGTCTCGCCGTTCTATGTCATCCTGGTCAAGACGTTCATCGAGTCGCTGCCCGAGGCGCTGGAGGAGTCGGCGGAGATCGATGGCGCGGGCACGCTCACGCTGTTTACACGTATTATCTTTCCGCTTATCATGCCGATTGCGGCAACGATTGCCATCTTCTCGGCAGTGTACCAGTGGAATGCATTTATCGATACCGTATTTTTGATGACCAATTCCAAATATTATACGCTGCAGTTCGTCCTGTACAAATATCTCAATGAGTCGAATTCGCTGGCGGCCATTATTCGCTCGGGACAAGGGATGGAAAATGTTGATCTATCCAAAATGCAGACGGCAACCTCGATTCGCACCACGGTAGCGATGATAGTCGTGTTACCGATCCTGCTGGTCTATCCGTTCTTCCAGCGGTATTTCGTCAAAGGAATCATGATTGGAGCCATCAAGGGCTGAATCTGCCAGGAGACGGCAGAAGGGATCGGTTGAGGCTGTATGGGAGGTGAGACGGCAAGGAGGGGCAGGCGCTCAGGGACGCTCGCAGCTTCGAAAGGAAGCACCAGGCAGGGCGGCCTGGACGATGGCAGGCTTACAGATACGGATCTGAAAAGGGAGGCACAACGATGGCATTTCCAAAGAAGTCATTAAAAACGATGCTGATTGTACTGTTGGCCGGGGCGATGCTCGCCGCGTGCAGCAACAGCAACCAGCCGGGTCAGTCTAACACGCCACAGAGCGGGAACACCGACAGTAGCGGCAAGGAGCGACCGGAGATTACGCTTGATGTGTTCTCGATGCTGTCCAACTTCTCGGGCGAGCAGCCGGGCTGGTTCGCCAAGGTCGTGAAGGACAAATTCAACATCAAGCTCAACATTATCGCGTCTAATCTGGAGGGCGGCGGCGACGTCAAATTTCAATCGATGATGGCTGGCGGCAATCTCGGCGATCTGGTCGTCTTCGGCGCCACGGATAGCAAATACCTGGATGCCATCGAGGCAGGTCAACTGCTGGATTGGAATAAGGATGGCCTGCTTGAGCAATACGGCCCGAATCTGAAGAAATACGCGGATAAGGCGCTGGAGATGAACCAGAAGACCTTCGGGGCGGGAACCAGCATCTATGGGGTTGGAGGCGATGTCGGGCCAGATAGCGACGGACCGTCCGAGGGACGCGATCTGAACTATCACCCGAATCTGCGCTGGGATCTGTATGAGGCGCTTGGCCGTCCGGAGATTAAGACGATGGAGGATTATTTGCCCGTGCTGAAGGCCATGAAGGAGCTGCAGCCAACAAGCGATTCGGGCAAGCCAACCTATGCGTTCTCGATGTGGCCGGATTGGGATGGTAACCTGATGATGAATGCCAAGGCATGGGCTGGCATGTACGGGTTTGAGGAGAATGACGGCTTCAACCCGGGGGGCTTCACGTTGGTCTCTGCCGACAAGAAAGAGATTCAAGGGCTGCTGGATGACAACAGCTACTACATGCGCGGGCTGAAGCTGTATTTTGATGCGAATCAATTGGGACTTGTTGACCCGGACTCCTTGACGCAGAACTTCGAGACGCTGGTTGACAAGATGAGAGACGGTCAAATATTGTTCGCCTGGTTTTCCTGGCTGGACGATGCTTACAATACGCCGGAGCGGGCCGAAGAGGGTAAGGGCTTCCATCTCGTGCCATTCGAGGAGGAGCGTGCTTTCTCTAATGGTTTTAATCCGTATGGAAGCAACCGAATCTGGTCGATTGGCTCCAAGACGAAGCATCCTGAGCGTGTGATGGAGCTGATCGACTGGATGTATTCGCCAGAGGGTACCATGGTGTCCAACTACGGACCGGAAGGGATGATGTGGGAGCTGAAGGATGGCAAGCCGGTACTGACGGCGTTGGGCGAGGAGGCCTTCCCGTCGAACAGCACGCCAATTCCGGAGGAGTTCGGCGGCGGCGTATGGGATAAAGGACGCAACCAGATCAACAACACGACCTTCAAGCTGTCGGCCATTAACCCGGAGACGGGTGACCCTTACGACTACCAGTTGTGGAGCTCGACGCTGGCGAAAAATCCGACCAAGCTGGAGGAGAACTGGCGCACTGCAATGGATGCGAGCACGCCTGTTGAATGGTTTGTGAAGAATGACAAGATCGCTGTCCAGAAGCCGATCTTCACCGGCGAGCCGTATGTCGAGATGACGGATGATCTCAAGCAAAAGCAGGGTCAGGTAGCTGCGGTCATCAAGCAGTACTCCTGGAAGATGGTCTATGCCAAGGATGAAGCAGAGTTCAACAAATTGAAGGAAGAAATGGTGACAAAAGCCAAAGGTCTCGGTTATGATGATGTTGTAGCCTTCAACCGGGAACAGAATGAGAAAACTTTCCAATATCGATAAGGAAATAGCGGGATTGTGGAGGGCTTCCATTGCGGGAGTCCTCCGTTTTTTCGAATGAGGGCCATGCTCTGCGAAGCTTTTCGTTGCTGTGTTGTTGCCGCCAAGGGCGGCGCTCGCGCTTCGCCCGGACAAATAAGAAAGCGATTACGTATATAGAGGAGCGAAACGTTGGCGACTTCAAGGTGGAATCGGCTATTGCGCCAGATGGCGCATCCCTTCAAGCGCGGCACGCTAAGGCGAACCCTGGTCATCTATCTGATGATTGCCTGTCTGGTTCCGTCGGCGCTGCTGGCAGGGTATACCTATACGGCGATGCATGGCATTCTCAAGAACAAGATTCAGACGGGTATCGAAGCTGGCCTGAAGCAGGAGGCGACCGGAATTGAGAACCTGCTGAGCAATCTGGACTTCGTATCCAAGCAATTTGCCTTGGATGGACAGACGGCGGCCAAGGTGAACGCTTTCTTGAATACGGATCGCATGACAGAGAAGGTCGAGCTGAGCATGAATATTGAGGACAATCTGAATGTGGTCAACTTCACCAACCCGAATCTGGGCTTGATGGCTTATATTAATGAACAGGCGGATGTACCCATACTGTTCTCCAATCTATCGGTACGGGATGATTTTCAATTAGGGAAGCTGCCCGTATTTGTCAAGTTTAATGGTAGCGTTTACTACGGCCCCCATCGTACCCAATACAAAAATAGCGAAAATATTGTCTTCTCCTCGCTCCGCGAGGTAAAGACATCTGCAGGCCAGCCGCTCTTTATTTATCTGGAGTCCAACTACAATATTTTCCGCAAGCTGATGAGCAGCAACTGGTACGGGATGCCCGTCTACCACTATCTGATTAATGATCAGAATGAGGTGCTGTTTGCCGATGAGGGGGAGGCTCCTTTTGCAGAGGAGGAGCTGAAGTGGGAGCAGGCGAAGCAGCCGGATGCGGAATGGGGAGAGCATTACCTGTTCGGCTATGAGTCGGTTCAGGGCTGGAAGCTGGTAACTGCGGTGGAAAAGCAGGTGTTCAACTATGAAATCGATGAATGGGTGCGCCGCATCGTACTGCTGTTTCTCGGCTCCTGCTGCTTAGCCATTCTGATTGCAATGCTGATCTGGCGCAAGGTGTACGGGTCGCTGCGCAAGGTGAACCGGGAGATTGTGCGCATGACCGGAGAACGCGAGGCGCCGGTTAGACGGGTGGAGATTGAGGAATTCGATCAGGTGCTTAGCAATTTTCAGGTGATGAAGAATACCGTAAATGAGCTGATCGACGAAATCGCCAAAAACGAGCGCAACAAGTCGAAGCTGGAAATGGAGAAGCTGCTCAGCCAGATTAACCCGCATTTTCTACACAATACGCTTAATTCGGTGCAATGGATGGCCCGTGCGAACGGGCAGGATGACATCGACCGGGTGGTGACGCTGCTTGTGCGGATATTGCATTACAATATGGGCAAGCAGAGTCTGATTGTGACCGTCCGCGATGAGCTGGAGGCGTTGCGCCATTATATCGATCTGCAGAGCATCCGCTATGAGGATGATCTGGAGTTTATCATCGCTGTGGAACCGGAGGCGCTCTCGATTCCCGTGCCGCGTTTCCTCCTGCAGCCGATGGTGGAGAATGCGATCTACCATGGCAAGCATGAGATGAAGAGCATCATTCACATTACGATCTCCATCCGCGGAGAGCAAGTCGAGCTGAAGGTTCAGGATAATGGGCCGGGCATGGAGCTGGATAAAATCCGGCAATTACTGTCTCCCTACGGCGAGGCGCAAAGCTTCGGCATGGGCATCGGCCTGAACTATGTGCAGCGGCTGCTCGAACGCTGCTACGGCTCGGCCAGTCGCTTGCATATTGAGCGTGCGCCAGGTGGGGGCACCTGTCTATCTGTTGTCATTCCGGTGAAAATGGAGGAGATACGCTATGATTAATGCGATAGTGGTGGATGATGAGAAGCTGGTGCGCAAAGGCTTTATATCCCTCATCGACTGGCAAAGCTACGGCATCGAGATTACCGGCGAGGCCGCTAACGGCAGCCGAGCTCTCCAGCTTCTGGAGCAGCAGCGGATTGATCTTATGTTTGTCGATATTACGATGCCGGGCATGACGGGGTTTGAGCTGCTGCAGCAGGTGCAGCAGAGCTATGGCACCGTGCAGTTCGTTATTCTGACGTGCCATCATGAATTTGATTATGTGCAGGAGGCATTACGCCGTGGGGCCATCGACTATATTGTGAAGACGCTGCTGAACAAGGACAATGTCGATGAGACGATGAAGCGCATTCAGGGCAGACTGCAACGCGAGGCTAGCCGGGTGTTCCCTGCTGCCGGTGCGGCGGCAGGGACAATCCGGGGTCAGCTCCAGTTCTCTGGCGCTGTGGTGTTTCGTAGCAGGGGAAGCCAGGGCATGAGCGAGCTGCGGGCGCTGCTGCCGGAGGGAGCGCCGCTGCTTCCACTCTCCACGCATCTGTATATATGCCACCAGGGCAACACGGGTCCGCATTGGAGGGCGGATGAGCTGGCGATGGGGCTGCATTCGGGCTGGGAGGCTGTTCTGATCACCGGGGGTGAGGGTCAGACGAGGCAAGAGGCCGAGAGGACGATCCGCCAGCGGCTGGAGCATTGGCTATTCTATGCGGGGCCGACACCCCCGGCGGTCGTCTCGCTCGACGAGCTGGTCAGCCTGCACTGTGAGGCAGATGATCCTCTCGGACAGGAGAGGCTGCTGGCGGAATGGCAGCAGTTCAGATGGCTGCTGCATGGCAAGGAATGGGCAGAATGGAGCGATACGATCGTCAAGCTGCGTCCATCCCCGGCATGGCTGAGTGGCCTGGTGCAGGGGCTGTGCCTGAATTGGGCGCACTATATGGCGTGGAGCGCTGAGGAGCAGGCGCGGCTGTTGGAGGTGGCGCGGCCGCAAGGTTTGTGGAGCTGGAGCGAGCTGGAGCGGCTCCTGTCGGAGGTGGCTCTAGTCATGCAGCGGCGACTGGCTGACCTGTCGCTCTCGCGCGAGGTGGCGCTGTGTCTGATCCGGGCGTTGCATATTATGCGCCAGCAAGCGTGCGACAATTTGACCCAGAATGAGGTGGCGCATGTTGTAAGCATGAGCCGCAGCTACTTCAGCCAGTGCTTCAAGCAGCTCGTTGGCTACTCCTTTGGCGAGGTGCTGCGCAGGATGCGAATTGATCAGGCGAAGCGTCTGCTGCAGGAGAGTAGCCTGTCCGTCTACGAAATATCCGGTGCGGTCGGCTTTTACGATAATAAGCATTTTAGCCGTACCTTTAAGGAGCGAGTCGGTATGTATCCTAAGGAATACCGCAACCGTCACCAGGCAGGCAAGGTGGAGGGTGAATGAGCGGAATGCTGCATGAAAACAAGCAGGCAAGATGTGCAGGAAGCATCATGAATCAACGAATCGGGGAGCAGGAGCAGCATCAGAAGCGTGCACAACAATCGCGGGTCAAGCGGCAGCCCATGAAGCAGCAGGGCAGCGTGAGGCGGCGGATCGGCTGGCTGCTCTTGTGTGGCCTGCTGCTGGTGTCTGTGGGCTGCACGACAGGCAGCGACCCGCATGACTCACGGTCGCTGGAGGAGGGCGAGCAGCCCTACGACAATCCGATCGGCATGAGGATGGCCTATTCGTATTCGGATATTGTGCTGCCGGAGCATGAAGTGGGCGACCAAAACTTTATGACCCGTTATATAAAGAACAAGCTAGGCATCGTGATTACCTACGATCTGGAGGCGCGCGGGGATGAGCAATACAACGCTATGATGGAGCTGGCGATTCAAAGCCACGACCTGCCGGATGTATTCCTTGTGAATCGCGAGCAGCTTGTATCGCTGGTGGAGCGGGATATGATCGCAGACCTCACCGATCTATACCCGCAGTATGCGACCTCGCTCCTTCGTTCGATCTATGATGCTACAGACGGGAAGGCCTTAAGGGAAGCGACTTTTGACGGCAGGCTGTATGCGCTGCCCAATATCGGCATCGAGGCGGATGCTCCGATGTATCTATGGGTTCGTCAGGATTGGATGGATAAGCTGGCGCTGGCGCCGCCCTCGACGCTGGAGGACATCGAGACGATTGCCCGGGCGTTCATCGAGCGTGACCCCGATGGCAACAACGTGAACGACACGCTAGGCATTCCTGTGGATAAAAATCTAGTCTATCACACCAAGACCGGCGTCTACGGTCTGGATAGTGTGTTCTCCTCCTTTCATGCCTTTCCGAAGAGCTGGTACCGCAACGAGGAGGGCTATGTCGTCTACGGCTCCATTCAGCAGGAGGCGAAGCAGGCGCTTGAGCTGCTTGCCAGATGGTACCGGGAAGGCATGATTGACCGGGAGTTTATGCTGCGCAAGGAATCGGGCTATCTGCTCGACCAGAATCAGATCGGAATATTGTTCGCACCGTGGTGGGCGCCCTACTGGCCGCTTAGCGCCACCATCGCCAAGGATACGAAGGCGGAATGGAAGGTGTACGCGGCGCCTCGGGACAAAGACGGCCAGTTTGTCACCCGGACGGCTCCTGTGACGGATCGGTATCTGGTCGTCCGCAAGGATTACGCTCACCCGGAGGCAGCACTGAAGCTGCTTCATCTGTTGACTGCTCTGGAGCGTTATAAGGTGGATGAAGATGAGGCGACCTTCGCCCTACGTTCGACTGCCCAGCAGATGGGGGTACAGCTAAGAAATTATTTCCCATTTGATCTATTGCTCGATGACCCGGATGCGGTGATCAAGCGTCATGACCTGTTGTTGAAGGCACTGGCTGAGCAGGTCGACGCCGCCGAGCTCGGTCCAGAGCTGCGGGAGCTCTATGAGAGCGTCTTGTCCGAGCGGGACAATCCTCGCAAGGATGTGGAGGCGTGGAGCATGTCCCAGGCTTATCTGCTGGGGGGCGAGATCAGCAAGCAGCCGATGGCGAAGGTGGAGAGCTTATTCTTCGACCAGACCCCTGCGTTCAAGCAGTATTGGCCGGCGCTGCAGCGTCTGGAGCAGGATTATTACTTGAAGCTGCTGACCGGCGAGCTGCCGATTGAGGCGTTCGACGATTTCGTGGAGGCATGGATGGACAATGGTGGACGAAAGGTGATGAAGGAGGCGTCGGAGTGGGCAGAACAGCAGGAGCAGCAACAGTAATCCGGCGCCATGTCGTCCGACTCGCTGATCGACGTGTCCTCACCGCCCAGGATATCGGTCGCCTCCTTATACGTCGTGCCCACCCCGAGCTGGTCGTACTGTACTGGTCAAAGCTCTACCTCTGCGTGAAGCGAAGCTTTGCCCGCCTGGGATGGCGACAGCCGTTTTCGCTCGAATCTACATGTTCCCTGCTTCGGAGGGCGCGGGATGCGAGAGCCGTATGCGATGGTGAAGTTGTCCCTGCCCTTGCCGGGTAAGGATGGCGTGGATACTGTGCGTCCGTTCTGCACCATAATGCCGCGATCTGTCCGTCGCAGTCCGGGTGGTCTCCCGTTGACGCGGCATCGTCGGAAAGTAATCGTTCCATAATTGGCCAGAATCGCAATGCTGCCTCCGTTGGTTGGCGCCTCCATAATCCACTCTGCCGATTGGCCTGGGCCCGTGTATCTTTGAATCGTTTTAAATACCCAGCCCTTCGTTTTGTTGGCCAGGACAATCATCCATTTTCGCTTGGAGAGTCGGGTGATTTTTGCATACATGTTGTCCAGAGGGGACACGGGGTAAGCAATTCTCGTCTCCGTATTGGGGAGAATCTCCCACCAAGGGTAATAGACTGTTTTTCCATTCTCAACCTCTTGCTCGGTGCCAGTCTGAATCAGAGCGGAGTTCGTATAGCCGTCGATGCCAATCCAGGAGGAAGCGTAGCGATTGGTCTTGCCCGGCTTGATACGGGGAACTGTCCAACAGCCTGATATGCTGTAGAATGAGCCGCGCTTCCTTCGCTGGATCGCATAGCCGGACCAGTTGTTCGATGTCCAGCCAGGCTGAATGGTTCGGTTCAACCATGCGCTGGAGGGAGCCGATCGCCGAATGGCGCCGGCGTGCCTGCGATGCTGTGCCATGACATTCACCACCTAATCCCAAGTTAAGTTAATGTATGCCTTCGCCAGGCGAGCTGACCTGGGCAGATGTCACGGCTTCTAATAGACGAACCTCCGCTGTGCCCAATAGCTGAACAGAAACAGCAGGACTTCAGTAAGCAGCTTGGCGATGATAATCGGCACGGCGAGCTGCTCATGGAACAAGGAGAGCACCCCATAGTTAAGCAGCATGATGATGACGACTAGAGTGAAATATCTAGGCATGGACTTGTAAGCTGCCGACAGCTTCCCCTGCGCAAACACATAGTTGCGGTTCATCATATAGTTGAAGATAGAGCTGCATAGTCGCGCCCCGATCACCGCTGCCAGCAGGCTGCCGGTTGCCCATTGCAGTACAAGCAGCAGGATGAAGTCGATCATGGCGGCGAAGCCGGAGGACATGCAGAATTTCAGGAACGGGAGGTAGATTCGGGCTGAATCGGCCAACGGTCGGAAGTGGGAGGACTTGTTGTTCTCCAGGTAGACCGTTTCAATCGGCACCTCCACGATGGGGTATCCCGCCTGCGGTGCCTCCAGCAGCATATTCATCTCATATTCAAACCGCTCGCCTGGAACCTGCAGCAGCCATGGGAGCAGCTCTGGCGGATAGCCGCGCAGCCCCGTCTGGGTGTCTTGAACCGAGGTGCCGGTTACCGCCTTGTACACGAAGCGAGTGGTCGAATTGCCGAAGCGGCTGCGCAGCGGGACGTGGCCGGTAAACTGTCTGCTGCCAAGCACCATGGCCATCGGGTGGCGGTGCACAGCCAGCATAATTCGGGTAATATCCTCAGGCAGATGCTGGCCGTCACTGTCCGCGCACACGATTCCCTTGCTTCCGTGCTCCTGTGCATAGCGGATGCCTGTCTTCAGTGCGCTGCCTTTACCCTCGTTGCTCCGATGCGTCAGCACGATGCATCCCGCCTCTCTGACTTCATTAAATATCGCCTGGTATCGTTCCCCGCTCCCATCATCGACCACTATAATTCGAGCCCTCGTTGTTTCCTTCAGGCGCTTCACCAGGTCGACCAGTCGCTTGTCCGGCTCATAGGAAGGAATCAGAATCATCATGTCAGTTCGCCTCCTTGGATGCTTGTGGAATATAGATGATGTCGCTGACGCCGCGTTCCTTGCCCCTGCCGAGCGGATTATTGACGACTCTGCCCATGAAATACATCGTCGACGACCCGCCGCCGTCCAGATTGTAGGCTTCGGTCGCTCCAAGCTGCTGGAACAGCTCTGCGAATTCGTTCAAGGTCATGCCCCTGCTGTAGTTGGCAGATCGTCCGTCCACAACGACAAATATATAATGGTTGGGAGCAATCATGCCGATGCCTGTCCGCGGATTAGCATTCTGGATCGAACGATTGCCAAAGTTGTTATCGATTCGCACACGGTCCAGATCGTCGGCAACTTGGCCGTCCTTCACTAATGCCGGGCCGAAGGAGAAGGTATTGGAGGCGCCGCTCGCGAGCAGGCTCTCAGCCGATACCGACAGCTCGTCATACGAATCCATTGTGCCATCCTCATACAGCACCAGTCCTTCTCTGGCTGGTTCATCACGGTACACTGTGCCATTGCGGATGACGACACCATCCTCGCGGAAGCCGTAATAATCACCATTGATTGCAAAAATGGCATTGTTGCTCGCTGCAATCTCTGAGGTATTGGCGATGATGTTCGTGCCGAAGGCATTTTTGGCGAAGGCAGTCCACAGGTTGGTGGTGGAATTGAAGACGACGTCTGCTACGTAATAGGTGATCTTATCCGAGCCAGAGCCGGTCTCAACCTTGCGGATGGAGATGGTCTGGCTGGCGTCCTCGTAGCTCCAGTCATCCCATTTGGCGGTATCGGTAACAGAGCTATTGTTCGTCTGTGCTCCAGCGGCAGAGGAGGAAGAGGTGGAGTTGCTTGCTCTGTCGCTGGTATCGCCTGCCGAGGGAGTAGCTGCATGAGGTGTGACGATAACCTCGACGTGTTCGATGAGATAACGGTCGGCAAGCTTATATAGGATTGTGCACAGGAGGACGAGAATCAGGATAGCAAGAATGAATCGTCTCTTATGTTGTCGCAGCATGCTGCTCACTCCTTTGGATGCTGATGCTCCCGGCAGGCGGCAGCCTCAGGCCGCGCTGACGGCTGACCATGGCCACTGTCCTGTCCCGGAGGCTCTTGGCATAATAGTAGAGCGAGAACCTTTAATGAGTCTTAAGTGGACGTTGGTGCATGGAGGTGTGAAGCGAATCAGCATCAGCACTTGCGAAGAGAGGGGGTTCGTTGCTGTTATACGGGGAGGGCGTATCGCAGAATGGATCGGGGTGTAAATGCAAGCACGCAAAAAAGCTGGACGGGATGAAAGCCTCGCTTCTCCGTCCAGCCTTGAAATAGCAGGTTAATGCGATCCTCTAGGAGACATCCGGCAGCCCGATCAAGAGCTGTTTACGGCAGTACATTGCCCGCGGCGCGGAAGATGTCATACCATTCCTCGCGGGTAAGGCGAATGTCGCTGGCGCGGAAGCAATCCTGCAGACGCTCCAGATTCATCGTGCCGGTGACCGGCTGCATGTTGGCCGGGTGGCGAAGCAGCCAGGCCATAGCAATGGTGGTGTTGCTCACTTCGTAGGTAGCGGCAATCTCGTTAATGACGCGATTCAGCTCCGGGAACTGATCATTATCAAGGAAGACACCCTTGAAGAAGCCATACTGGAAGGGCGACCATGGCTGCACAGTAATATCATGCAGTCGACAGTAGTCGAGCACATAGCCGTCGCGGTTGACCGCAGCTTCATTCTCCATGTTGACATTGAAGCCGCTGGAGATCATCGTAGCGTTCGTGATGCTGAGCTGCAACTGATTGGCGACGATCGGTTGCTTCACATATTTCTTTAATAGCTGCATCTGCAGCGGGTTCTGGTTGGATACGCCGAAGTGGCGGACCTTGCCGGATTGCTCCAGTTGGTCGAATGCCTCTGCGACTTCCTCCGGCTCGAACAGAGCATCCGGGCGATGCAGCAGGAGAATGTCCAGGTAGTCTGTTCTCAGTCGCTGGAGTATTCCGTCTACAGAGGATAGTATATGTTCTTTGGAGAAGTCGAATCTGCCTTGACGGATGCCACATTTGGACTGGAGAATCATACTCTCGCGCACGGAGGCGTTCATGCCGATTGCCTCGGCGAACTGCACCTCGCAGTTTCCTCCCCCATAGATGTCCGCATGGTCGAAGAAGTTCGCTCCCGCTTCCAGCGAGGTGCGAATCAGACGCTCAGCCTCGGGCTTGTCTAGTTGGGTCAGCCGCATGCAGCCAACAGCAACGACAGGCACCTGCAGGGAGCTTGTTCCTAACGGTATTGTTCTCATCGAAGACGTCCTCCTTGTCATTCATCGTAATCCAGATGATCTGTACTGATTGTATCGTTTTTTGCGTCGGAGCGTAAGAAGTGTAAATATAATTAGTTAGTATAGTCTAGTTTACTAACTAACCTTGATTCAATAAGAGAGCGGAGGGAAGAGCATGAGAATCGTCATTGCGCCGGATTCCTTCAAGGGCAGCTTGTCTGCCCGTGAAGCGGGACGCGCTATCGAGCGTGGCGTACAACGGGGTCTGCCGGGGCGTGAGGTAATCGTCCTGCCGATGGCCGACGGCGGGGAAGGCACGATGGAGGCGCTGGTAGAGGCGACACAGGGGAGTTACATCGAGTCGGTGGTGATGGACCCGCTAGGCCGTGAGATTCAGGCGTCCTTCGGCATATTGGGGGACAGGAAGACGGCTGTCATCGAGCTGGCGGAGTCGTCGGGTCTATATCGCATCACGGAGAAGGAGCGCAATCCGCTGCGCACGACAACCTACGGCTTCGGGCAACTGATCCTGGCGGCACTGGACCGCGGCTGCAGGCAGTTCATTCTTGGTCTGGGCGGCAGTGCGACCAATGATGGCGGAGCCGGAATGCTGCAGGCGCTAGGTGTCGAGCTGCTGGATGGCACCGGGCAGCCGATCGGCAGCGGAGGCGGGGAATTAAGCCGACTGGCCGATATTCGCGTAGCGGGGCTGGATAGGCGCATTAGGGAGAGCCGCTTCCTGGTTGCTTGCGATGTGGATCACCCGCTGGTTGGCCGAGCCGGAGCCTCGGCTGTGTTCGGCCCGCAGAAGGGCGCGACGCCTGCAATGGTGGAGCAGTTGGATGGCAACCTGCGTCACTATGCGGATCTGATCGAACGCACACAGGGCATCGCGATCCATCAGGTGGCAGGCGCGGGTGCTGCCGGTGGCTTATGCGGCGGCATCCTGGCATTCCTGCCTGCACAGGTGGAGGCGGGGGTGGAGCTGGTAAGTCGCCACCTCGGGCTTGAGGAGGCGATCCGTGGCGCCGATCTGGTAATCACTGGCGAAGGAAGGGTCGACGCTCAGACCAGGCACGGCAAGGTGCCATGCGGTGTAGCCAGGCTTGCCCGCAGGCATGGCGTTCCGGCCATCGCGCTGGCGGGCACTGTAGGCGATGGAGCAGAGACGCTCTATGCGGAAGGGATAGATGCCATCTTCAGCATCGTGAACCGCCCGATGACGCTGCAGGAGGCTATGGCCTGCGCCATCCCGCTGCTGGAGCAGGCGGCTGAGCAGGCGATTCGTCTGTTCGAGACGGGGAGGCATGCGGGCGGCCGGTATGGATGAGCCCTCATCGTTAATCTGCGGATAACATAGCTGATGTACGCTCGTTGGGAAGGGGGCTGAAGCGATGGGAAACACAATTCACCGTGTCCGGGCAATCATGGAGGTGCTCGCGGTATCGGCTAAGCTGGGGCTGACCTCATTCGGTGGACCAGCAGCACACCTGGCCTATTTCCATAACGAATATGTACGCCGCCGCAGGTGGCTGGATGAGCGCAGCTATGCAGATATGGTCGCATTATGCCAGTTCCTCCCCGGCCCGGCAAGCAGTCAGGTCAGTATTGCAATCGGTCTGCTGCGTGCCGGGCTGCCCGGCGGTCTGGCAGCCTGGCTGGGCTTTACGCTGCCCTCTGCGGTGGCGATGGTGATCTTCGCGCTGCTCATGAAGGGGATGGATGTGAACGCCGTGGGATGGCTGCACGGACTGAAGCTGGTCGCGCTCGCTATCGTAGCGCATGCGGTATATGGCATGAGCCAGAGGCTTGCAGCAGGCAGAACAAAAGCGACCATCGCTGTGGCAGCGGCGGTGACTACTTGGGTCTGGTCTACGGGGTATAGTCAACTGCTGCTCATCGCAGCAGCAGGTGTGGCAGGGGTGTGGCTATGCAGAGAAGAGGAGAGCGAGCCAGCTAATGCGCTCACGCTCCCGGTCGGGCGTGGTCTGGCTTGGGGTTGTCTGGGGTTGTTCGCGGGTCTGCTGCTATTGCTGCCATTGCTCCGCGAGATTGCGGGCGGCAGATGGCTGGCGCTGCTGGACAGCTTCTATCGTTCCGGGGCGATGGTATTTGGCGGCGGTCACGTCGTGTTGCCATTACTGGAGCGCGAGGTAGTCGGATCAGGGTGGGTGAGCGCGGCAGATTTCCTGGCTGGATACGGGGCGGCTCAAGCTGTACCAGGCCCTCTATTCACCTTCGCCAGTTATCTGGGCGCGTTAGCTGGCGGTTCTGCTGGTGCGGTCATAGCGACATTAGCCATCTTCCTTCCTGCCTTCCTGCTTGTGGCCGGTACCCTGCCGTTCTGGCAGGGGCTTCGCGCCAGTCCATGGGCCAGAGGCGCCATGGCGGGCATGAATGCAGCGGTCGTCGGTCTGCTGCTGGCGGCCTTGTATGATCCGCTGTGGACAACCACGATAGGGAGCGCGCGCGACGCGGGGGCGGCACTCGGGCTATTCGGCCTGCTGTCTATATGGAAGCTCCCGCCGTGGGTTGTGGTGCTCGTCGGTGCCCTTGTCGGAGAGCTAATCTGATACAGCGAATGGAGATGGTATGACCTTCCTTTTTGTTGAGAAATTGTTAAGTGAAGGGGTGTATAGTGAAGAAAGTAGCTGTAGAAGTGTGTCGAAAATATTCGAAGCATGTCGTCCAGCAGACCAATTCTACTCTAAAAAAATTAAACGCTTACAAATTGAATGGAGGGGTGAAAAGGATGATTAATACGTTCAAAGTTCCAGCCGCGGTGCTCAGCTTCCTGCTGATGCTCAGCGTCGTGCTTCCGGCTCTGCCTGCAAGGGCAGGTGCGGAGCCATTAGAAACCGTCGTGACGGCTAATAATTCCGCGGAGCTGGCTGCCTATCTGAGCATGAACACAGTCGAAACCATCAATCTGGTGTCTGGCGTCGTCTATGACTATGAGGGAGGCACCATCTCACGCGCACTGACGATCAACGGTAATGGCGCCATCATTCAAGCTGGCGCAGGGGTTGCGGATACTATTGTTCGCAGTGATGACATTACAGTCTCCTCATCTGCGCTGGGCAACTACGCCAGCCAGCAGGTTTTTCTGCGGGTGCAGGGCCAGAACAGTCTGCTGACGCTGAATGATGTTACCTTGAAGCAAGGGGCGTATCCATTATTCACAGTCATCAATGTCAAGTCCGGCGGCGCGCTTGTGGCGGATCATCTAACCTTGGAGGGCTTCCATAATAATCCTACGCCAGGCGGCAATATCAACTTCGGGATTCATGCGGAGCCGGGTGCTGTGTCCACTGTAATCCGAAGCAGCATCTTCGGCAAGAGTAATGCCTTCCGCAATGCGATTGCAATCCGCAGCGGCCAGTTGGAGATTGCTGACAATACGTTCGAAGGAACGGAATATCCACAGCGGCTGCGCCAGTCCGACGGATATGAATATGCGATCTATCTCTATGGCGGCAACGGCTCGGTAACGGGCAACAGCATCCGAGGGTTCGATAGCACAACACAGGCGGGCTATGCGAGCGCAGGCATTGCGGTGATCGGTTTCTACAGCACCAATGTAACCCTGCAGCAAAATGTGCTGGAGAACAACTCCAACGGCATTGACGTTACACTCTCCTGGTCGCCATATTCCTCCAATCAGACGATGGTTGTGAATGGCCTGGCGCTGACCGATAGCGATTCGGCGTATGCCCTGGGCGAGGCGGTCAAGGCAGCGAACACGCAAAATACGGTCGCTGTGTCGCTGAATCAGAATGATGAAGTGTTATTAGCTAATAGTGCGAACAATAACCAGTTGTACTTCGGGGTGCTTGGCGGCTACCGTTGGCCGTATCTGAGCGTCTCGGACATTACGTATAATTCGGCCGTTCTTCATTTTCCTGGCGGATCAGGGAACACGGATATTTTGACGGCTGCCACAGCGATTGAGCTGCAACAACAGAAGGATGGCGAGACGGTCTGGTCAACGCTGCCGACCTCTTGGTCGGGCATTCCGACGGCAGTGCCGCTTCAGCTTGATCCTGGGCATACGTATCGCTTCCGCTCCAAGCTGACGCATGGGAGCTATGTCGAGCCCAGTGATCCGACTCCGCGCACACTTGTCACGTATAGTGGCCCGCTGACTGTTACGCCGCTTACGTATACGATCGAGCCGATCGGCAATAAGACTGCGACTCCGCTCACGGTCGGTTACACAGCCGGCTCCTCGCAGGCGGTTCAGGCTGCACTGGTCAACACGGGCACCGGAGAGCTGCAGCAGTTGCAGGCAAGCCTGAGCGGGCCGTCTGCCACCCATTTCATCCTGACTTCGCCTTCATCGTCTGTGGGCGCGGGGCAGTCGGCCAGCCTCGCTGTCAAGGCGAAGGATGGGCTGGCAGCAGGCGCCTACACCGTAACCGTAACGATAAGTGCCGAGCATTTGGAGCCGGTAACGTTCACAGTGACCCAGGAGGTTCTGTTGCCTGTACCTCCGACTACACCGCAGAATGTGACCGCGCAGTTCGGAGACGGCAAGGCTACTGTCAATTGGTCAGCGGCTGATAGAGCCGATTCCTACAAGGTATACGTATCGACGACACCGGGACAGTTCCCGGCTGAGCCGCAGACCGTGGTGACCACCACGCAAGCCCAGTTAGCCGGACTGGCAAATGGCACAGCCTACTATATCAAGGTGGTAGCTGTTAATCTTGGGGGATCGAGCAGTGATTCGACGACGGTCAGCGTGACACCGAAGACGGTTCCTTCCGCTCCAACTGGGGTGAAGGCTGTTGCAGGCAATGCGTCTGCCACGGTCAGCTTCACTGTCCCGCAGAGCAATGGCGGTGCAGACATTAGCGGGTATGAGGTAACGGTATCCCCTGGCGGTCAAGTGGTGAGCGGGACGGCCAGTCCGATTAAGGTAAGCAATCTGGCGAATGGGACCGAATACACCTTCACTGTCCGGGCGATCAATGCAGCGGGCACCGGGGCTGCCTCGGCGCCGAGCTTCGCAGTGAAGCCTGCGGCACCTTATTATCCGTCCGCTCCGGTGACCTCCGGGCTCGTCCAGCCGGATACAACGGCACCTGCAACGTCAACCTCCACAGGCTCTGGCAGCTCTGGCTCGGGGACAACAAGCAGCGTCGAGGTGCTGGTGAACGGCAAGGTGCAGAATGCAGGCACGGCAACGACGAGTGAATCGAGCGGCCGCAAGGTGACGATGATTGCGGTCGATGAGGAGGAGCTGCAGCAGCGGCTGGATGCGGAAGGAAAGGGAGCGGTGCTCACTATTCCACGGATCAACTCCGATAGCGCTGTTGTTGTCGGCGTGATCAATGGCAAGCTGCTGCACAATATGGAACGCCAGCAGGCAACGTTGGAGCTGCGAACCAGCGAAGGCTCGTATCTCCTCCCGTCGGAGCAGCTCCAACTGACCGAGATCGCTGGACAATTTGGAACGAATGTGGGAGTAGAGCAGCTTCAGGTGAGGCTGGAGATTGCCAAGCTGACTACAACTGCCGAGAAGCAGGCACATAAGGTCATGGCGGACAACGAATTGGCTTTAATCGCCGAGCCTGTAGAGTTCAAGGTGCTAGTCGGGGATGGCAGCCGTGACATTGAACTGACAGACTACTCCCGGTATGTGGAGCGCCGAATTGCGCTACCGGATGGAACAGACCCGAGCCGTATTACAACAGGGGTAGTTATCGAGCAGGATGGTACGGTACGCCATGTTCCTACTGAGGTTAGGCAGGACGCTGGCACCTACTATGCCAGGATCAACAGCTTGACGAATAGTACGTATGCCGTGATCTGGAATCCGCTTGAGTTCACCGATGCTGCCGGGCACTGGGCCCAGGAGGCGATGAATGATATGGGCTCTCGTCTGGTCGTCAATGGTACGGGCGACGGTCAGTTCAGCCCGGATCGCAGCATGACCCGCGCCGAATTCGCTGCGATTCTGGTGCGTGGTCTCGGGCTGCGGCTGGAGCCTGCCCAAGGCAACTTCACCGATGTCAGCAGCACAGCCTGGTATGCCCGTGCGGTTCAGACCGCATACAAGCATGAGCTGGTGACCGGGTTTGAGGACGGAACCTTCCGTCCGAATGCTACGATTACCCGCGAGCAGGCTGCGGTTATGATCTCGCGCGCGATGGAGATTACTGGTCTGGCTGGGCTGCAGGATGGCCAGCAGGCAGCTCAAGTGCTGCAGAGCTACGGCGATGCCGCGGAGGTATCCGCCTGGGCTGCAGAGCGGCTGGCAGATAATATTGAGGCGGGTCTACTTCAAGGCAAGAGCAGCACACAGCTTGCCCCGCAAGCCACCATCACCCGAGCAGAGGTGGCGACCATGATTCAACGTCTGTTGAAGCAATCTAAGCTCATATAGATTTGACTACAGCACGCCCTGAGACCACATGGACTCAGGGCGTGTGTTGTTATCAAGAGCTGTGGGGCTTCGTCTCTGCAGCACCCATCGCTGCATACACCCCGAGCCAGGCTACGCGCGTCAGTTGCAGCGCCATATGGCGCGGCGAGTAGATGCTGTTATCTGCCAGCCACTTCACGAGAATGCCGATCGTCGAGCAGCCGATATGGTCGAGCAGCAGGTCAAGCGGCACCTGTACCTTCTGATCGAGTCCGTAGCGCGAGATGCGAGCCAGAAAGCTATCCTTGATGATGTCCGTCAGCATCGAGCTGAAATGGCCGACGGGGTGAGAGGCGGACATAATCTGGTAGAAGGCGTTATGCTCGAAGGCATGGTCAAACAGATGTACAAAGATCGGGTCGGCCTCATTGAACGCGGGACGCCACTCCGACGCCGCTGCGCAGTAATCGAGCGCCTGCCTCAGTCCCCCCAGCTTTTCCCCTACGAGCTTGTCTAGCAGATCCTCCTTATCCAGAAAATGAGCATAAAACGTCGAGCGGTTAATATTCGCACGCTCTGCGATATCCACGACACTGATGTCAGCGTAAGGCTTCTTTAATAAAATATGCAAGAAGGCTTCCGTAATAAGCTGGCGCGTGCGCATAATTCTTCGATCCTCGCGCGGTTCGGACATGACTGATCACCCCTAATCGACATAGTTGATGTAGCTGTTGCCTAAGCAACACGGTTAACATGCGGCCGAACTCAAAGCATTGCCCCAATTTCCAGGCGGCCTAGAAGCTGTGCGGGGGAAGAGGACTTCCCCGGAAGACCTCACTTGAATGCCGAGTGTAGTTTAACGTTTTGTTGAACGACACATCGGGCATTTATGTGTGGTAACCGCCATTTTCGTTACAATTGATCGTTGAGTTTCTTAGAATAATAGCTATGATAATAAATAAAACAAAGTAAATCAATCGGAAAAATAAATTCCGAAATGAGGTGTCATCTTGAGAGGAGAGCAGTTCATATCCAGTCTGAGAGATGGGCGCAGCATCTGGCTGGAAGGCAAGCAACTGGCGGATGCGAGCACGCATCCGGCGTTCAAGGGCGCACTGGGAAATATTCGGCAGTTGTTTAATATGCTGGATGATCCAGAGCAGCAAGAGACGGTGGGCTTCAAGCCGGATGGGGCTGAGCGTTACGCGCATAGCTCCTTCCTGGTACCGTACACACCGCAGCAACTGGCTAAGCGCAGCCGTTCCTTTGCCGCCTGGTCGTCACATACGTATGGCATGATGAGCCGTCTGTCCGACTACGCCCGGTCACTGGTGACCGGGTGGTATGCGGCACGGCAGGAGCTGGGCAGATGGGACCCGCATTTTGCCGACAAAATAACGACCTATTATCGCGAAGCAAGGGACAGGGATCTGTTCCTGACGACAGCTATCATTGATCCGCAGATTGACCGATCGAGCAGCCTCGACGACAAGCGAATTGCGGAGCGCTTCCTGCATGTCGTCAGGGAGAGTTCGGAGGGAATTGTCGTTCGTGGTGCGAAAATGATTGCCACCGGGGCCCCCTATACGCATGATTTCATTATCTCGTCCTTCCTGCAGTTCGAGACAAGGCATCAGAAGCATGCGCATGTGCTGATCGTTCCTGCCAACGCCAAGGGGCTGCATATCGTGTGCCGGGAATCCTTCGCAGATTCGCGTGAGCGGGATCACCCGCTGAGTTCACGCTATGACGAGATGGATGCGGTGCTGTTCTTCGATGATGTGTTGGTTCCATGGGAGCGGGTGCTGCTGTATGGAGATGCCGATAAAGTGCTGAAGCTGCGCAGTAACCGGACGGCCAACGGTCTCGCATTCCATCAGAATGTCGTTCGCTTCGTTGCCAAGCTGGAGTTTGTTACCGGTGTGGCCTGTGCGGTGGCGGAGTCGATCGGGGTGAACGGCTTTCTGCACATTCAGGAGAAGCTGGGCGAGCTGCTGACGCAAATCGATGTGATTAAGGCGCTGATTACGGCATCGGAAGCAGGTGCAATGCCCGATGCTGCAGGCGTGCTGGTACCTAATCTGCAGTATATCGAGACGGCAAGAAATCTCGGCACTACGTATTATCCGCGCGCCGTCGAGGTGCTGCAGCAGATAGGCGCAGGCGGCTTTGTACAGACGCCTTCAGGCATTGAGGACTTCTACGGCCCCATCTCCGAGTTCATGCATCTGTACTTTGAGGGAGCTGCTGTCAGCGCCGAGAAAAAGGTTGAGCTGTTCAAGCTGGCCTGGGACCTGATCGGCAGCCCGCTTGGAGCTCGTCATCTGCTCTATGAACGCTTCTATGCGGGCGACCCGGTGCGTGGCTTGGCGAACTATTACAACGGAGCCGACAAAACGGAGCTGACCGGGGCGATCTGGAAGCTCCTCCAGGAGAATGCGACAGGTAAGGTGCCAACTATCTGATGAAGTGATCTGAACGAAGGGGGAACAAGCGTGGAATTATTTTGGTTTATACCGACACATGGAGATGGGCGATTTCTGGGTACGCGGGAGGGCGCCAGAGCGGTTACCTTTCATTATTGCAAGCAGATTGCCCAGGCTGCCGATGAGCTAGGCTACGCAGGTGTGCTACTGCCGACAGGCAAGTCCTGCGAGGATGCGTGGGTTGTGGCCTCGTCGCTGGTCGCGGTAACAGAGCGGCTGAAATTTCTGGTGGCAGCTCGACCGGGCATGATGCTTCCGGCAACTGCGGCGAGGATGGCGGCTACGTTGGATCGTTTTTCTAAGGGCAGGCTGCTGATTAATGTGGTGACAGGCGGCGACCCGGTGGAGCTGGAGGGGGATGGACTGTTTCTAAGCCATGACGAGCGGTACGCGCTGACGGATGAATTTCTTGCCATATGGCGGCGGCTGCTGGAGAACGGCAGCGATGGCGAGGTCAGCTATGAGGGACGCTATCTGCAGGCCCGCGGCGGAACGGTGCTCTATCCGACGATTCAGAAGCCCTATCCGCCGCTTTACTTCGGCGGTTCATCTGAGGCGGCGATGGGAGTCGCCGCTCGCCACATCGATGTGTATCTGACCTGGGGGGAGCCTCCGGCCCAGGTGGAGGCGAAGCTGCGCAACATGCGTGAGCTGGCGGCCAGAGAGGGGCGGGAGCTGCGCTTCGGCATTCGCCTGCATGTGATCGTCCGTCCAACAGCAGAGGAGGCGTGGCAAGCGGCACATGCGTTGATTGCCCATCTCGATGAGGAGACGATACGGTCGGCGCAGGACATCTTTGCCCGCATGGACTCGGTCGGACAGCAGCGAATGTCCGAGCTGCATGGCGGAGACCGCTCGAAGCTGGAGATTAGCCCGAACCTGTGGGCAGGCATCGGGCTGGTGCGCGGGGGGGCCGGGACAGCTCTGGTAGGCGACCCTGAGCAGGTAGCAGCGCGAATCCGTGAATATGAAGCGCTCGGCATCGAGACCTTCATCCTGTCCGGTTATCCGCATCTGGAGGAGGCCTATCGGACGGCAGAGCTGCTATTTCCTGTGCTGCAATACGGTCAGGCGGCGGACAGCAGTCACCGGGCGTTCATCAGCCCATTCGGCGAGATGATCGCCAACCATACGATTCCGCAGCAAGCGGTTCGGTCGCAGACGGCATCCTCTGGTTGATGGAGGCGCAGGTTCTGCCTTGGGGAAGTTTATCCATTGCATACGAAATGAATTTGCCGATTAGACCAACTAAAGGCGCCTGGAAGCAGCATGTTTCGGGTGCCTTTTACTATATATAGTCCGCCCGGTTCGTATTCCTGTCGGGCACGCATTCTTACTCCAATCCTATACAGAGGTGATTGAAATGTCTTTACAATTTGCTTATTGGGTTCCCAATGTGAGCGGTGGTCTCGTAATCTCCAAAATCCCGCAGAAGACGGGGTGGTCCTTCGAGGATAATGTGCGGTATGCCAAGCAGGCAGAGCAGGCCGGCTTCGACTATGCGCTGCTGCAGACGCGATTCATTGCGAGCTATGGCGCGGATAATCAACTGGAGGCGACTGCGCTGGCTTCTGCGCTGGCGGCTGTCACCGACAAGCTGAAGCTGATCGCGGCCGTGCTGCCCGGGCTGTGGCATCCCGGTGCAATTGCCAAGGCGATCTCGACGATTGATCAGGTGAGTAAGGGCCGGGCGGCGGTCAATATCGTTAGCGGTTGGTTCAAGGGCGAGTTCCACGGCTTCGGCGAGCCGTGGCTCGATCATGATGAGCGGTATCGCCGTTCAGAGGAGTTCATTCGCGTACTGCGGCAACTGTGGACAGAGGAGGAGACGAATTTCCATGGCGACTTCTACCGCATCCACGGCGCACCGCACAAGCCGAAGCCGCAGGTGATTCCGCCGGTGTTCCAGGGGGGCAACTCGGCGGCTGCGCGCCAGATGGCAGCTCGTGTGTCGGACTGGTACTTTATGAACGGCAATACAGTGGACGGCTTCCGGGCACAGATTGAGGAAGTAAACCGACTGTCTGCTGCACATAACCGTCAGTTGAAGTTCGGGGTGAACGCCTTCGTCATTGTGCGCGATACGGAGGAGGAGGCTCGGCAGGTGCTTCGGGATATTATTGCCTACGCTGATCCTGAGGCGGTGGAGGGCTTCCGTAGCCAGGTGCAGTTCGCGGGCAAAGCATCCCCCGAGCGCGAGGGCATGTGGGCCAGCTCCAACTTCGATGATCTGGTGCAATACAATGACGGCTTCAAGACAGGTCTGATTGGCACGCCTGAGCAGGTAGCTGATCGCATCATCGCGCTGAAAAGGATCGGCGTTGATCTGATCTTAACCGGCTTTCTTCATTATGATGAGGATATTGCACACTTTGGCGAGAAGGTCATCCCGCTCGTCCGTCAGAAGGAAGCGGCGCTACGCTCGATTGGCGTCTAATTGAATACAGCTCGCGCTGCATCATGCACGCATTCCATAGAGAAGAAGGAGAGATGAAGATATGAGTACATCCATTCAAGGGGCTGTCCATGCGCAGCCGGATTATGAGCAGCTACGGCAGGAGGTGCGCCGCATCGTGGAGGAGACGATTCGTCCGCGCGCCGAATTGACAGACCGCGAGGGTATATTTCCAAGGGAAAATCTCCTGGCCTTAGCCCGGTCAGGCTGGAACGGCGTGCTAATTGAGGAGCGCTGGGGCGGCAAAGGGCTGGGGCATCTGGCCTTTGCAATTGCCGCTCAGGAGGTGGCGAAGGCTTGCCCATCGACCTCGCTTGTCTACGTCATGCATGTCGGCGCTGTACAGACGATCTCGCTATACGGCAATGACGACCAGAAGGAACGATGGCTGCGGCCTGTTCGCGAGGGCAGCATCGGAACCTATTCGACCAGCGAACGTGCATCTGGCGGCCACTGGTGGTTTAATTTCAGCGAAGCCTCCCGCGATGGGGAGGACTATATTTTGAATGCGGAAAAGTCGTTCACGACCAGCTCCGGTCAGGCGGATTTTTATGTGACGCAGACTCGCTCTCCAGGTGCCCAGACACCGACCGACGTCAGCTTCTTCATTGTCGACGGCAAGCTGGATGGCATCACGCCAGGCGTATGGGAGGCGCTGGGTGTACGTGGCAATCATAGCGGCCCAATCACCTACGCCGGGGTGCGTATTGCCCCGCAGGATAAGCTGGGCGCCGCAGGACAGGGGCGCGAAATATTGGAGAGCGGCGTGTCCCCGGTCTACCTGATCGGCCTGGGCTCGACGTGGCTAGGGGTCGCGGAGGCGGCGCTTGCGGCGGCTACGGACTATGTGCAGAAGATGACTCACCGCGACTTCAACAAGCGACTCGCGGATTATCAAGTGATTCGCCAGCAACTGGCAGAGGTGAAGGTACTCGTCTCCAGTCTGAAGCCGTGGCAGGCTGAGCTGGCCCGTCAGCTCGATGAACTCCAGGCACAAGGTCGTCCGCAGGTCGAGCTGCTGCTGCCGCTGGTGGAATTCAAGATTCATGCCGCCGAGGTGGCGAACAAGGCGACGCGCGCAGCATTGGACGTAACGGGGGGCTACGGCTACAAGCGGGGCATCTTCGAGCGGCTGTTCCGCGATGCACGGGCAGGGATTGCAATGGGCCCCTCTAACAACATCGCACGCGAATGGATCGGCAAATCACTCGTCGGCCTGCCATTGGAGCTGTGGCATGAGGGAGGGGACTGAGAGCGGAACGGCTCGAATGTGACATAACTGCAGCGGCTATCCGATAAGCTTATTTTTCAGTCTTTTCAGCAGAAAGACCAACCCCAAGAATGCTGACGAATCAACATTCTTGGGGTGTTAGCAGTGTTGAGATATACTTAGAAATGGGATTTTTAGCCAGTCTTGCAGGTATATGAATCCACTTGAGAACGATGAGTTCGGGTGGTGTCATACTATTAGTATGGCAACTCGCCATATTCATCAGCAAAGTGCAGCAAGCTTGTGTTCACTACCCACATCTGATTGAATTGCACGAGATGGTTACATTGCTTGATACAAAGCTGCAGATGCTTTTCCGAGTTTGACATCATCTGTGGAACCAGAGAATCCAGTTTGAGACGATGCGCAGTAATCAATTGTTTGCCTAGGGCTGGGGTTATCTGCTCCAATCCTGGGATACAAGAGCGAGATTGAACCAGCTTTTTATACTTATTTTTACCGTTGGCTGCCCTCTGGATGTCCTCGAACTGGACGGTGGAGGTAATGAAGCTGCCGTCGGTCAGATGGGCAATGTCCCTGTACGATTCCACCATGGGATAATTGATGTAGAGTTTGCCTATATCGGTAGAATTTGAGAAGTTGTGAAGCATCTCCAATAGCTTTTCACTTGTGTAGGAGGGGTCCTGAGGATCAAAATCGAAAATGAGCAGAATATCGCTAAAGTCAAGACGATTAAGCTTGTTCGGTTCTTCGAGTTGAAAGTAATCGTTTAGAAATAAAGGCACATCAATCGCAGCGTAATCAATGTCGCCATGTTGATCTGCATAATCTTTTTTTAGGCGATGGTAAAGGGCATATAAGTTTGTCTTGTACGCAACAATTCTGATGTTATGAATTCCATATAGGTTATAAAAGTGGTTCAGAAGCTTAGGCTCAACAACTTCCCCTTCGACCAAAAGAAGGATTGCGCGCTCCGCCATACTATGTACTCACCGCTTCGTCAAATTCTCCACTCTGGTACAGCTTCTCTAAATTATGACCTTCTCGCAGTTCCCGTGCAGTAGCATCCGCACAGGATACCACGTATTCTGGGGTGAGAATAAAATAACAGTCTGGCCGCATAATGCGGTTTGACATTAAGTCTGTATTATGTGTAGAGATGATAAGCTGACAGTTCTCCTGGCTTTTTAAAGTATTGACGATTTTTTCAGCAAGGGAAAAATGGAGATTGGCATCCATTTCATCGATGTACAGGAAGGTGATGCGATCCAGATTGCTGAGCATGGCAAACATGGCGGTGAGTGCCTTTGTGCCACTCGATGCATTTTTTACAAAATCAAGTGGTCTTTGGAAATCGAAATAGAGTCCGCTTTCGCCATCTGGCTTTAGATCATCCTTTAGGGGAATATCGACCTCCATTTCACTCAGAAAGCGAACCAGCTCATGAACCTGCTTTTTCTCAATGATGCTCTTGGTAATGCCATGAGAGAAAATTTTTGGTCCCTGAAATCGCATGCCTCCATCCAAAGGACGCAACATGGCCATCCCTTCCACAAAGCTGCTCCATTCTTTTAGAATCATGAGCTCTTTCAGTTTTGCATTGGCGAGAATGTACCTTAAAATTGACGTTTCATTATCCCATTCATCGGAAATATTTAAATGCTTTAGTTCGTCGTAATGGAGAAATGCTGTGAAATCACCCTGCTGTCTTTCAAAGTCAAAATGATACAGTTCTACATTGTCGAGCATTAATCGTTCAAACTTTATTTCCCGGAAAGAGGTTTTTTCATACCTGTACTGAATTTCATGTCCGTTGATGATAAAGCTGTACTCGAAGACGGCAGCCGCTTCCGCGGCATTTGCATGAAGAAAGCCTGACTCATCGCCCAATGGTGTTGATATGGGCAGTACCATGGTTCGGATGTCAAGAAGCGCATAGCCGAGATTGGATTTGCCTGTTGCATTTCTGCCGTAAAGAATGGCTTTATTAATCAGATTGTTTTTTATACACATTTGATTGAATTTATAGTCTCTGACCTTTGAGAAATTTATTGTCACGGGGTCTTTGAACACTCGGAAGTTGGAGACCGTCAGCGACTTTAACATCATCATCACTCCCGTAATTTTTTTACGCCAATATAATTATATACTATCAAAAATAGATTTATACGTCCATGATTCCCGTTCATAGAAAAAGGCCATGCACTAGCTGCATGGCGTGCTGAGTTACGTCAAATGCATATAAAACGTCGTCGACTCTCCGACCGTACTGGCGGCATACAGCTTGCCCTTGTGCTGATCGACAATCGACTTGGCAATCGCCAGGCCGAGGCCGTGACCGCCCTGCTTGCGCGCCCGGGATGAATCAGCCCGATAGAAGCGGTCGAAGATACGCGTCAGATGCTCGGGGGCGATGCCTTCTCCAGTGTTGCGTATGGCCAGCACCGTCTCATGGTGCTGCTTCTTAAGCATCACCTCTACCGTCCCCTTGGGAACGGTATATTTCACGGCATTGTCCAGCAAGATCATGATGACCTGCTTGATCTGCTCGCTGCTGCCGTTCACCATCAGATTGGCTTCGATGTTATAGTCCAGCCGAATCTGCTTCTCGAAGATGACCGCCTCCATCGTCAGGATGCTGTTCTCCACCGCTTCGCTCAGATTGAACTTCGCATGTACCATGCGGGTGCGGGAATCGTCCATCTCTGTCAGGTAGAGCAGATCGTTCGTGAGCTTGGTCATGCGCGAGGTTTCCGACTTGATATAATGCAGCCATTTGGCTTGCTGGGCGATCGTATCCTCCTTGTTGGCAAGCAGTACATCCGCATTCGTATGAATGATCGTAAGCGGCGTCTTCAGCTCATGCGAGGCATCGGCAATGAACTGCTTCTGCTTCTCGAAGGCTTCTTGCACGGGACGGATCGAACGGTTGGCAAAGTAGCGGCTGGTGAAGAACAAGAGGACGAGCATCACCAGGCCGACAACAGCGAATGTATAGATGAGTGTTGACAGAATGCTCTGCCGCGCGGTTGTATCCAGAAAAATAACTCGCGTTCCTTCACTGTCTCGCTGGACTGCAAAGTTCCAATGGCTGCCGTTCAGGGAGAAGCTTCCGAGTGCCTTGCCCGAGTCGGCTGCTTTCTCCAGCGCTTGTACATACAGCTCGCGATCCATATCCAACTGCGAATCAGTCTGCAGCAGCTCCCATTGTTCATTTGTGCTAATCATGAAGGAAATCAAGCGCTCAGGCGGCGGCCCTCCCGCTCTATCCATCCCCTCTAGTCCCATACTGCGCCCTGCCTCTGTGGACACCCCGCCCTGTGGAGTGGATGGAAAGCCCATCTGCGGTCGATTGGGCTTGTTATGTGATTTGAGATAGAAATCCCCGGTGCGCTGCAGATCCATCCTCACATCGTTCTCCACATTGCGGTACGTGATCGTATAGATGGAGGCGAAGGCAACCAGCATCAGGATCGAGATCGTCACCAGATTGAGCAGCAAAAAACGGTTTCTCAGCTTCGTGAACATCAGCTCGTCACCTCCAGCACATAGCCGACGCCCCGGATGGTAGTGATACGAACTGAGGACCCCAGGAAGGTCAGTTTTTTGCGCAAAAATGAGATATAGACCTCGACATTGTTATACTCGACCTCAGAATCAAAGCCCCACAGCTTCTCAATGATCTGCTCCTTGGAGGTGACGCCCTGCTTACGCATAATAAGCAGCTCGAGCAGTTCATTCTCCTTCAGGTTCAGCTTCATTTCTTTTCCTTGGCAGGACAACCGCAGATTGGCGGTGTTTAACTCAATATCGCCGAACCTCAGTCCGTCCTCCGGCACCACCTCGCCCTTGCGCCGCAGCGCCGCCCGAATGCGTGCCAGCAGCTCCTCAGTGGAGAAGGGCTTGGCGATGTAGTCATCCGCTCCATAATCAAGTCCGGCGACCATGTCGGAGGTGTCCCCCTTCGCGGTCAGGAAGATAGCGGGTGTGGCGACGCCTTGCTGGCGCAGTGTTCGCAGCAGTCCGATCCCGTCCAGCCCTGGCATCATAATATCCAATAGCAGCAGATCATAGATGCCGCTCTGTGCGTAATCGAGCCCTGTGACGCCGTCATGTACGGCATCGACCGAGTAATTTTGCTTCTTTAATATTTGCGTCAAGGCCTCCGCCAAGTATTCTTCGTCTTCCACAATTAAGATTCTCATTACGAATCACCCTTTACACTGATGATAGGCTATGCTCACCGCACAGATGTTCCGTCCAAGGTGCCGCAGCTAGGCAACGGATGAGGCTTGAACAATAAACTTTGTGAGTCCGGCGACATCTTTCCGTTTTTGGCGCGTGTCTCCTGCGGCCTTCATTATAGCAGGAATACCTTGAATTAACCTTAATTCAATCGTAGGAGGAGAGGGCGTCTTGTCTTAGTCGGACTTGCGAACGAAGAGCTGTAGTAATGTTAACGGAATGTAAAATGATTTAAGATTCATTCAAGGTTGGGGGGCTAAGATACAGACATCACCACAAGGAACACCCGATCAGAAAGGATGGATCGACGATGGCAATCGAAGTATTTAACCGCTACGAGAACAAATACCTGCTGGATGATGCGGCCTATCGCAGCTTCTATTCGGATCTGCTGGAATATATGGAGTTGGATGACTACAACAAGCAGCATGACTTTTACTCCATTACCAACCTCTATTTCGATACCCGGCATGATTCGCTGATCCGTCACAGCCTCGCCAAGCCCAAGTATAAGGAAAAGCTGCGGCTCAGGGGCTACGGAACACCGCAGGCGGGCGGCAAGGTCTACCTGGAAATTAAGAAAAAAGTGTTTGGCCTTGTGAACAAGCGCCGTACCGCACTGAAGCTGGAGGAGGCCTACGAATTTGTCCGCACGGGCATCCCGCCCGAGTACAAGGAGTACATGAACAGACAAGTGCTGCAAGAGATTACATACTTCCTGCGACAATATGATTTGCAGCCGAAGGTGTATCTCGCATATGAACGCAAGGCACTGTTCAGCAAGGCGAACCGCGATCTGCGCATCACGTTCGACACTAACATCGTCTGCCGGCGGCATGATCTGAAGCTGGAGAGCGGGAGCTATGGCGAGCCGCTGCTGAAGCCGGGTCAATGGCTGATGGAGGTTAAGGCGGAGAATACGATCCCGCTCTGGCTCTCCCAGTTGCTCTCGGAGCACGGTCTGTATCGCACCAGCTTCTCGAAGTACGGCAATGAATACAAGAAAATGCTGAGAACCAAACAAGAAAGGGAGCGTGTTATCTATGCTTGATTCCATCTTTTCCGCAGCCTTGACAACGACTGAGCTCAGCTTCAGCAACGCTGTCACCGCACTGCTTGTCGCTGTTGTACTCGGGGGTCTGATCAGCTTCACCTATATGAAGACCAACCCCGGAGGCTATACACAGAGCTTCACCTTGACGATGATTATGCTGCCTGTTGTAGTTGCTATTATCATCCTGCTGATTGGCAGCAATATTGCCAGAGCGTTCAGCTTGGCGGGTGCCTTCTCCATTATCCGCTTCCGCAGCGCGCCCGGCGACCCTAAGGATATTACCTTTGTATTGTTCACGATGGCTGCAGGGCTGGCCTGCGGTGTTGGAGCATTTGGCTACGCGGTACTGTTCACGCTCATCCTGTGCGTGCTGATGGTTGTCCTTCATCGTGTCCGCTTCGGCTCCAGACGGGCGGAGCAGAAGACGTTGAAGGTGACCATTCCAGAAAATCTTGGCTATGAGGAAGCCTTCGCTGAAGTGTTCGAGCAATTCCAGGTCAAATACGAGCTGGAGAAGATCAAGACCACCGAGCTCGGCAGTCTATACGAGCTTGTCTATAAAGTTACGTTGAACGATGATGTGAATCAAAAATCATTTCTGGATGCGATTCGTTGCCGGAACGGCAATCTGGATCTCTCGTTAACGATGACGCCTGCTGTACGATATGACAATTATTAAGCAGAGGTCAGAGCCCGGTTGATAGGTTCGATTGTAACAAAAGATGATCGATGAGAGGATGATTACGATGAATAAACTTGGGATCGGCAGTAAATTAATGATGGCCCTGATGTGTGCCGCATTGGTCTCCGCGTGCAGCTCGACTCCATCTGGAACGGTTCAGACATCCGCAAGCAGTGGAAGCTCTGCGACCGTACAATATGAGACTGTGGCCTCCTCTGTGAATGGGAGCTCGTCAGCAGCGGCGACGGTCAGCTTCGACCAGGATGACTATGAGGTGGACTGGACCGCGGAGAGTGCGACTTCGATACAGCTTAGCGGACAAGGAGCTACAGTAAGCGGCTCTGGAGCAGTAACGAGCAAGGGTGTGGTGACGATCTCTAAATCCGGCGTCTATGTGCTCAGCGGCACGTTGAGCGATGGACAGATCGTCGTCGACGCTCAGGATGGCGGTACGGTAAGGCTGGTGCTGAATGGAACGGAGCTTCGTAGCAGCACCAGTGCGCCGATCTACATCAAGGCGGCAGATAAGACGGTCATTACTCTGGCAGCGGGCACAACCAATCTGGTCGAGGATGCGAGCAATTATGTGTATCCCGACGCAGATACCGATGAGCCGTCAGCAGCGATCTTCAGCAAGGATGACCTCACCATCAATGGCACAGGCAAGCTGACGGTGATAGGGAACTACAATGATGGGATTACGAGCAAGGATGCTCTTAAAATTGTGAGCGGCACCTTGGATATTCAGGCGGCAGACGATGGTATGGTGGGTAAGGATATGATCGCTATCCTGGATGGCACGTTCACCATCAAGGCTGAGGGCGATGGGCTCAAGTCTTCCAACGATACCGATACGGACAAGGGCTTCATCTCGATCGCCGGCGGTACGTATACCATCGAAGCAGGCAATGATGGCCTGCAAGCGGAGACGACCCTGATGGTGGACGGCGGCACGTTCAATATAATAACCGGAGGCGGCTACCAAAATGCCGAGGTGAAGACGGAGACCTTCGGAGGCGGCCCAGGCCGAGGGCAGGGATGGAGCGGAGACGGCGGAGACATGGGTATGGGAATGGGAATGGGAATGGGAATGGGAAGACCAGACGGCACGGCACCAGATGGCGCAGCCCCAGGGGGGCCGCCGCCAGGCGGGACGACCTCAGGCAATGCTGTATCGGACACTGCGTCTACTGATGGAGCGACAGTCTCCGCAGTTGGAGATGCCTCTACTGTCGCGCCGACAGTGAGGACGGCTGCTGTATCCTCCTCCACTGAGGCTGCTACTGCAGCAGCAACGGACGATACGCCGAGCATGAAGGGACTGAAGGCATCTGGGGCGATCATGATCCGTGGCGGTGTGTTCACAATCGATTCCGCGGATGATGCCATTCACAGCAATGGTACAGTGACGATACAGGACGGCGAGTTCTCTATCGCTACAGGCGATGATGGTATTCATGCTGATACAGCAGTGACCATCGAAGGCGGCCAAATTGTGATTACGACCAGCTATGAGGGGATCGAAGGAACGGATGTGGTCATTAAGGGCGGAGACATTCAATTGAAGGCCTCGGATGATGGCATCAACGCTGCAGGAAATGATGGACTGAACAATACAATCACCATCACTGGCGGCACTGTTCATGTCGATGCCGATGGCGACGGGTTGGATGCCAATGGGAATATCGTCATGAGCGGCGGCATGATCATTGTGAATGGTCCGACCAACAATGGCAATGGGCCACTGGATTATGACGGAACCTTCGAGTTAAGCGGAGGCACATTGATTGCTGCAGGCAGCTCGGGTATGATGCAGTCGGCCTCGGACTCGTCCAGCCAGCCGTCAGTTGCAATGGCCTACTCCCAGGCTCAGCAGGCTGGAACGCTTGTCCATCTGGAGGACAGCGAAGGCAATACGATTCTCACCTTTGCGCCAGCGAAGAATTATCAGTCGATCGTCATCAGCTCGCCTGAGCTGAAGCTGGGAACCACCTACACGCTCTATTCGGGTGGCAGTGACACAGGCACGGCTCAGAATGGTATGTACACTGGTGGCGCCTATAGTGGCGGAACTCAGGTGACGTCCTTCCAGTTGAGCAGCACGGACACCTGGATCAATGAATCGGGCGTGACCACCAGCAGGAGTGGCATGGGCGGCCCCGGCGGCGGCATGGGCGGCCCTGGTAGAGGAATGGGCGGCCAAGGCATGGGTGAATCCGGCAACGACAGAGGACAGGGCGGCAGAGGGAAGTAGGTGGCTTAAGAGAAGCCTTCCATCGTTTCGCGTAAGCGACGCGGGTGGAGGCTTCTTCTTCGTCTGCGGAGCGCTGTCAAGCGCGGAGTTGGAGCCTCCTGCATGGTGAGGCGTAATTGCCGTCCCTGCTGGGTTGGAATGATAACGGTCAGTTGTTCCGCTTGAGCGGCGGCAACAGAGGCAAGGCTCAACTGTGCATCGGGGGGAATAAAAGGGTATACTACTAAGTAGGGGGATAGAACACAAGTAACTTTCAAAATATAAGTCAGTGTAGGAGGCGCAGGATGACAACACAAGAATTGGCCGCAGGCTGGAGCTTCGACAATAGCTATGCCCGGTTGCCAGATGTTTTTTTTAAGAAGCAACTGGCGGTTCCGGTGCGCGCCCCGCAGCTCATTATTCTTAATGAACCGCTGGCATCCAGCCTTGGGCTGAACGCGCAGTCGCTCCGCAGCGCAGGCAATGTAGATGTCATGGCGGGCAATCGGGTACCGGAGGGGGCGGAGCCATTGGCTCAGGCTTATGCTGGCCATCAGTTCGGGCACTTCAACATGCTGGGTGATGGCCGCGCGCTGCTGCTGGGAGAGCAGATAACACCGCAGGGCAAGCGGCTCGACATTCAGCTCAAGGGCTCCGGCTTGACACCCTACTCCCGCGGTGGGGATGGACGAGCGGCGCTGGGACCGATGCTGCGGGAATATATCATTAGCGAGGCGATGCATGCGCTAGGCATTCCGACCACCCGCAGTCTGGCCGTCGTCACGACAGGCGAGAAGATTGTACGGGAATCACTGCTCACCGGCGCGATCCTGACACGGGTGGCCGCCAGCCATCTGCGCGTGGGCACCTTTCAATACGCGGCTGCTCTCGGTCAGCCGGAGGCGCTGCGCGCGCTGCCGGATTATGCGCTGCAGCGTCATTATCCGCAGGCGTTGGAGGCAGAGCATCGCTATCTGGCGCTGCTGCAAGAGGTGATTCAATCGCAGGCGAAGCTGATCGCGCAGTGGATGTGTGTCGGCTTCATCCATGGTGTGATGAATACAGACAATATGTCGATCAGTGGAGAAACGATCGATTATGGTCCTTGTGCATTTATGGATACCTACGACCCGGCGACGGTCTTCAGCTCGATCGACAGGCAGGGGCGCTATGCCTACGGCAATCAGCCGTCCATTGGGGCATGGAACCTGGCACGGCTGGCGGAGTCGCTGCTGCCGTTGCTGGGCGAGGATGAGGAGCGGGCTATTGAACAGGCCGAGGAGGCACTCAAGCAGTTCGGAGAGCAATATCATCATGAGTGGCTGAGGGGCATGCGGGCGAAGCTGGGTCTGTTCCATGCAGAGGATGGAGATAAGGAGCTGATCCTGGATTTGCTCGGTCTGATGCAAACCCATCGGGCGGACTATACGAATACGTTCCTTGCGCTGACCTTCGGTCAAGCGGCTCCGGGCGACCTGGCTGCTGCACCGGAGTATGTACGCTGGCAAGAGCGCTGGCGGGAGCGGCAGGAACGCCAGCCTGAGTCCGCCGAGCAAGCTTTGGAGCTGCAGCGCAGCAGTAATCCTGCACTCATTCCACGCAATCACCAGGTCGAGGCTGCACTGTCCGCCGCCGAGGAGGGTGATCTGTCCGTAATGGAGCGTCTGCTGGAAGCGCTGGCTGATCCCTATGCGCATCGGCCGCAGCAATGTGATTATGCTGCTCTGCCAGAGCCGTCGAACCTACCCTACCGTACTTACTGCGGGACGTGATGAGGGCAGTTATGTGCGACCTGTCAGAGCGACAGGAGCAACAGGAGCGACGGGTAAGCGCCTTGCCCGGAACGGAGATTCGGCAAGTTTTGCTCCCGTCGGGGTTTGAAGACAGCTAGCTGGAGGAGAAGCCGATCGTACCGCATGGCGGTACGCGCTTCTTCTTTTTGGCTTGCTGTATATAGTGTACGGCTCCGCCAATCGTCAAGCCAAGAGGCGACATTATTGTGTCGTCTGTGCCAATAGAGTGAAATCAAGGTATAATTAAATAGATTATAGGTTCTGCTATCGAGAATGGAGGTGAAGCTATGATGGCAGCATGGCTGGCGCAACTGGACGAATGGCATGAGGAGGATGAGTTTGAACGCATCGTGGATGCGGTCGTCGCTATTCCCCAGCCGGAGCGCGGTGCGCAGCTTACCGGACATCTGGCTCGTGCCCTGAACAATCTGGGACGCTATGGGGAGGCGCTGGAGCAGCTCCATACAATCGCAGAAGGGGATAGAGATGCCATATGGCATTATCGGGGAGGCTATGCTTACTATCACCTGCGGCGCTATGAGGAAGCGGTGCAGGCGCTGGAGCGGGCGGACGAGCTGTCACCCGGTGATGAGAATCTGCAGCGGTTGCTGGCATGGAGCCGCGATCGTGCGGCCAAGCAGCAGCGCAGTCAGGAGCGTGCAAGGCAGCGGGCGGCGAAGGCGGCTGCATCAGGTTCGGCAACAGGTATATCAGTGGCGCCTCCTTTTGCGGGGATGGATCTAAGCGACTTCTGGCAGGACAGCGACTACTCCCGTCAGGAGTATGTATGCGAAGCTCCAACAGATGAGCTGATCGCGTCCATTGAAGCAGAGCTTGGCTACAAGCTCCCGGCTTCGTATATCGCGCTGATGAAAACGCAAAATGGCGGCATTCCGGTGAACGACTGCTTTCCGATGGAGGAGCCCACAAGCTGGTCGCCCGATCATATAGCAATCACCGGCATCATGGGAATTGGCCGTGATAAGAGGTACTCGCTCTGCGGAGAGCTGGGGGGACGCTTCATGATTGAGGAGTGGGGCTATCCAGACATTGGAGTTGTTATCTGTGACTGTCCCTCAGCGGGGCATGATGTGGTGATGCTGGATTATACGCATTGCGGCCCAGATGGGGAACCGGAGGTGATTCATGTCGACCAGGAGGATGACTATGAGATCACGTTTGTAGCCGAGAACTTCGAGGCCTTTATTCGCGGGCTGGTGCATAGTGATGTGTATGACACATCGGAGCAGGACAAGCTGGATGCGCTGGAGCGGGTGAGGAACGGGGCGTTCTCGCCGCTGCTTGCTGAGCTATGCGCCAAGACTGGCGAGCCGGATAAGCTGGAGCAGCAGATACGAGCGATCTGCCTTCGGGTGGTGGAGGAGAAGGGATCGTTCTCCTTCCACGCGGATGAGCGATCGTACTTGATGTATGACCTGCAATTTTGGCTCTACACAGGTTGTTATCCAGAGACGACCCGGGAGCAATACCTCGCACGCTACTCGGAGATGATTGCCTTCGGAGGGGACTTCGGTCAGCGAGGCTACGCACCTGGGTTCGTCTCACAATGGCTGGATGAACGGCTCCAGCAAGGGCACATCATCGAGACGGTCGGCATATTGTCGATGGAGAGGGATGCGGCAGAGAGGCTGCTGGAGCAGGTAGCCGCGGCGGCTTCGTAATGGGTCATGCGTTGTTGGTCGCCGCAGCATAATGGGGTTATTACATACAATGAGGAGTGAAGGTAACATGGCAAATCTGCCAAATTGTCCGCAATGCGGATCGGTGTATACATATGAAGATGGGAATCTGTTGATCTGCCCGGAGTGCGCGCATGAATGGAACCCGGAGGCTGATGCTGCCCCGCAGGAGGAGCAGAAGGTGTATCGGGATGCGAATGGGAATATATTGCAAGATGGGGATACGGTGACGGTGATCAAGGATTTGAAGGTCAAGGGGAGCTCCTCGGTGGTCAAGATCGGGACTCGTGTCAAAAATATTCGCCTAGTGGACGGCGACCATGATATAGATTGCAAAATCGATGGCTTCGGAGCGATGAAGCTCAAATCCGAATTTGTCCGCAAAGCATAATCAAGTGGGGCTCCCCCTGTAAAATGCTGCATTTTGTAACTGCAGTTACAGATTCTTGATCCTCATTTCTCTATAATAGAGCTTGCAACAGAACTCTATCTGATATTAGGGGCGATGAAGATGAAATGGACGGCAGAGACGGCCAATGCAGCATTTGAACAATTGAAGGAGCGCGCAGCGGCAGACAAGGCGTTTTTGGAGCTGGTGCTTGAGGATGCGGGTGCAGCGGTCAAGGAATTGACAGGGCATGAGATACCAGAGGGAATCGAAATCACGTTTCGGTTAGATGAAGCTGGCCAACTGGTTGGCGAGACGGCGATTTCGGGCGAGCGAGAGCTGGAGGAGTCGGAGCTGGATGCCGTGGTCGGTGGAACCTCCTTTAGTGCCTTTATTCTATACGGGCCTCCGTATCCGGACAAGGTCAAGAAATAACAGTATACTATGGTCATACTTACGCAGACGGCATGGTTGCCCCTCTATGGGGGTGCAATGCCGTCTGCGCTTTTGTGTCTGTGTGTTCGATTGGTCGCCTATGCACCAGAGCGCCGCGCACAGCTCTTTAGCCCGCAGCGCGAAATGTCGTTATGTGGCACAAGCCAGGTAGGATCAAGAGATGGAAAGTGCAGTCAGTAGTTGATTTGATATGACAATTCGTTTAACATACTCTCATATGATAGTATAATGTATCATTTGAGGAGAGATAAGGGATGAGCAATAAAACCAGAAGCGCGACCAGGGAAGCGCGAATGAATGCAATTCTTGATGCGGCTACCGAACTGCTTGTGGAAAAGCCGACATCTTCCCTTCATGAGATTGCGGAACACGCCAAGATCGGGATTGCGACACTGCATCGTTATGTGGAGAGCCGCGAGCAGTTGCTGCTGAAGCTGGGCCTGCGCGCGATTGAGGTAGTAGGCGAAACCGTCCGTCAGATTCCAACGGAGGAGGAGGAGCTGAACAACTATATTCCGCGACTCATTGAAGCTCTTATCCCTCAGGGGGATAAAATTCACTTCCTCATTCACCACTCCTCACTGGCATATAATTCGGAGCTGGAAGCAGCCGAGGCCAAGCTGATGGAGCCTCTCAGCCAGATCATCGGACGGCTGCAGGAGAGAGGCTATTTCAGGCAGGATATGACGAAGGAGTGGATTCTGAATGTGATGTACTGGATGCTGTTTGTTACATGGCAGGAGGTCCAGTCCGGGCGACTGGCGCGCAATGCAGCAGCCTCTCTCATGCTGGAGACGGTCTTCAGCGGCGTCGGGATGCAGGGACATTCCCGGACTCTGACTCCCTAGTCTGATCAGCAGACCCTCTCCATCATAGAGTGCGCTGTCAGCCTGACCAGGCGGTCGCAGCCGCTACGACCGCCTCCTGCCTTGCCTTCTCCTTCTGTACCTCCTTACCGCCTCTTCGGGCCCTATTCCCTCGCCCTCTCCCTCATATTCCCGAACCTCGTCCTTATTCCCCCCTTGTTTGGATACACGTGCGAGCGTCTTGTCTATCCTATTCCATCCCATGCCACACCATACTATAACTTTACTCTATCCCATTCTGGAAGCTATCCATCCTCTTATTCTTCTCTCTTTACCCTTCTCCCTCTTCTCTTCTTGCTTCATCATGCTTCATTCCCTGTTACGCCTATCCTTATACGCTCCTTCCCCTCTTTCTCTGATTATTGGCTAGTTCTCCCTATTCTTTCGACATATTTACTGATTTTAAATTGACAATCCAGGAAATATAAAGGTTTATATTTTGCATTTTTTGTGGATGAGTTTTGGGTGACTAAATGGTTAATCACTTATTTTTAAAGATAATTACTCGTCAATATGTATTAAATTCAAAGTTCGATTTAAGAAAAAATAATGTAATTTTATGATGTCGATTTATCTGGATTTTGTTCAAATTAAACCTGTAAATGGCGAGTGTTGTAGGAATATGGCAGGCCAGAAAGAGGTGGAAAGATGAATGCTGCTGATTGGGGAGGAATGGGGGAAGGATAGGGCACGAATGCTGCTCTGCAGGAGCAGGGGGCGTGACCGTCCCCAGCATAGGGAGGCATCGTGAAGCGGGCAGGTTGCGTCTTCATTGCAGCATGGAGGCTTAGGTTCAGAGGCGGAAGCCCTGAACAGCAGCGGGCGAGTCATATGGCTCAGGCCGTGCTGCTGTTCATCGCGGCATTGCTTCTCAGGAGACGGGAAGCCCTGCCGGCTGCTGTAGCAGTGGACGTTCCGCAAGATATAATTGCAGATCAGGGTCATGCGCGCCCGCGACTTCCTTGGCGATCAGTCTGGACAGAGCCTGACTGTATACGGTGCCGTTGTCGCCAAAGGCGAATAGAAAATAACAGTTGGGGTACTTCTCATACCGCCCGATGATGGGCATCCCATCTGCTGTTCCCCCATAGAAGCTAGCCAGCGCATACTCGGCGCGCACGTCTTGTCCGAGATCGGGGAAGCGCTTGGTCAATTCCTCCATCAGCTTGTCTGCCTTATGGACGAGCTTGCGGTCGCGGACCTCCGGGTAGTCGGTATTCTCATCCAATCCGCCGATTATAATACGGTTGTCGGCGGTTGTACGCATGTAGATGTAGGGACGGGCGGTCTCCCAGATCAGGGTGCGATGGTACCAGGAGGACAGGTCTGTGATGGGGCTTGTAGTGACGGTATAGGTGCTCACGAAGGATACCTGCTTGTCCTTCTGAATCTCTATGCCCTCATATCCCGCGGCAAATATCACCTGCCTTGCCGTAATGGTGAAGCCGTCCTTGGTTGTCATCACGACGAGGCGGTGTCCATCCTCGTAATAGTGACCGTTGACCTCCGTATGCTCATAGATGCGGACGCCATGTTCTGCGGCATAATCGAGCAGTGCATGTGTGAATTTGAACGGATTCAGCTCCGCGTCCTTCCGGGAGTAGATGGCGGCCTCTCTGCTGAAAGGGTAATGAGCTTCGATCTGTTCCTGGGACCAAAACTCCAGGTCGCAGCCAAGACGTCTAAGCAGCTCGTATTCCTCATGGAGCGGCGCGACATCCTCGGTACAGCTAGCGCAATACAAGGTATCTCTTCTGCAAAATTCAAAATCCAGCCGGGTGCGCGAGGCGGCGGCTTCGATCTCGTCGATGGCGCGATGCAGCAGGTCCAGATGTCGGCGTGTATAGCCTTCTCCAAACGAATGGATCAGATTGGTGAACATCTTTTCTCCGGAATATTGAATTAATGCGGTATTGGTGCTTGTGCTGCCACTGCCTATTTTCCCTTTCTCAACAACGACAACCTTCAGCGGTTGATCTGCCAGGTAATAAGCGCATTGTGCTCCTGAACTGCCACCACCCACAATCAGCACATCGCATGCGATATTTTCATGCAAGGCTGGGTAAGCAGGCGGATCAGGGAACGTATCAGGCCAATAATAGGTGCCGGATTGTATGTTCATGTGGGTATCCTCCTTGTCGGGCTAGTATTTGTAAAATAACCAGATTCCAGTCATTTATACGGGATCGGAAGAACCCTCTGTCCCGTAGCGTCTCATCTCGGCCCAAGTCAAGCACTGATTTCTGGTTTGAGCCTTTATACGGCATACTAAAAATTGCTGCTCGCTTCTGCTGTCAGCGGGTATACTAGAGCTGGAACTATTAATACGGATAGATGACGTTCGGTGGATAAAAGCGGTCGGCTATACGTTCAGGAGGGATAACATGGACTGGATGTCTTCGATCATTGAGGAAAAGATACAGGAAGCCATACGCAAGGGGGAATTCGACAATCTGCCCGGTGCAGGCCGGCCACTGCAACTGGAGGATGCTTCAGGAGTCCCCGAGGAGCTGAGAGCAAGCTACAAGCTGCTCAAGAATGCTGGCATGATTCCTGAGGAAATGCAAATCCGCAAGGAGATGGTCACGCTGGAGCAACTGATCGCCTGTTGCCGGAATGATCAGGAGCGTGCCCGGCTTAACCAGCAGCTCTCGCTTAAGAAGATGCGTTATCAGTCATTAATGGAGGTAAGGGGCTGGAGTCATTCGGCGACATTCGCGCGGTACGAGGACAAGTTGAGGGAAAAGCTGCTGTCAGGTGAGGATGGCGGCGGGAAGCGTGAATAGCAGAAGCTGCAAAGAGAGAAGCGCCGCCGCCCCCAGTATGGAACGAACCTTCAGACCATAGGGGGCAGGCAAGGCTGTTGCCAGGTGTATGCTTGCAGGGAGGCAGCGGCGCCCGGCTTTGAAGACTCTGCGATTCTTACTTGGTCAGTATAAGCTCTAACTGGACACGGACATCATTCTCAGTGCTAAGGACCACAGAATGCGGGTTCTCCATGCCGAAATCCTCGAAGGTGACCACCGTTGTGCCGGACAGCTTCAGTTGGCCGCCTTCATAGACGGTTTTGCCGGTAAAGGTCACCTCCTTATCCGCTCCGCGCAGACTCAATACCCCGTGCATCGTAAGGTCATAGGCTGTGCCTTCAGTCCACTCTCCAGGGATGCCGTCGAAGCTTGTGGCGGTGAAGGTGGCGTTCGGGTATTGCTCAACATTGAAGAAATCGGCGCCTTGGATATGCCCATCTCGCTGGCTGTTGCCCGAATTGGTCTGACTCAGGTCGATGCTGCCTTCCCCTGTCATGCTGCTGGCCTCCGAAGCATTTACGTTCCATTGGCCTGTTACGGCAGCATTCTCGAAGTTGACGGTTTCCTTGGAGGTGGTGACAGAGAAGTAAACCTTCGAGCCATCAGCGATGCTCCACAGTCCATCCAACTGATCGGCTCCGACGAGAACTGCTGCCGTGGTATCGGAACCACTATTCGTGTTGCTCGTTGCGGAGGCTGCAGCCGATGATTCGCTGGAAATCACTTGGGTAATCTCTATGTTATTGCCCAGGTAATTGTTCATGACGGCATAGCCCGCGCCTCCAATAATCAGTACAGCGGCACCTGCAATTAACCATTTTTTTGTTTTATTACTCATTATAAACTCCTCCCATTTCTATCGGTATTTTCGATGTGCTGACCCTCATGTCTCCCCCTAAATCATTATTCTCTTGTGCTTGCAGCATTTCTCTATATGGACATCCCTGATGGTTAATGTAACAAAGGAATGTGTCGGGATGATGTCGATGACATCCTCTTCCATTTTTCTTAATTTGGAAAGTGTGGAAGGTTGCGAGGGTTGCACAGATATGGTAAATGATAAATAAAGAAAGCCGGAGGGGAGTGAACCCTGTGAAGCCGATATTGATCGTTGAGGATGAAGCAGCCATCTCACGTGTGCTGGCTGCCTATATCAAGCGAGCTGGCTACCGGCCGATACGGGCCGCAGACGGCGAAGAAGCGCTCCGGCAGTTCGATCTGGAGGAGCCGGTGCTCGTCTTGCTCGATATTATGCTGCCGGATGTCGATGGGCTGGAGCTGTTATCGATGATTCGCAGCAAGAGCACCTGCCCGGTTATTATGCTGACGGCTCGTGATAGCATTGAGGATCGGCTGACCGGCCTGGATGGAGGGGCGGATGATTATATGAGCAAGCCCTTTGTGCCGGAGGAAGTGGTGGCGAGGGTGAATGCGGTCCTGCGGCGTCGACCCATCTGGATGGATGGCAGCAACCGCAGGATGTTCGGCAATCTGCAGATCGATTTTGCCGCCAAGCAGGTGCTCGTGAACGGCGCAGAGGTGGCGCTCAGTCCCCGTGAGCTGTCCTTGCTGCTCTTTCTTGCCGAGCGGCCTAACCGTGCCTTTACACGAGAGCAGCTCATTGAACAGGTGTGGGGCATGGATTATGACGGGAGCGATCGGGCGGTAGACTTGTCCATTAAGCGGCTGCGCCAGTCGCTGTCGCATTGGTGCCAGGATGTGGGGGAGATTCGCACGCTGCGGGGAATGGGGTATCAATTTTGCCTAAAAGAGTGAGGAAGAAGCAGACATCGATTTTGTCGTACTGGACGTTTCGCTACTTTATCATCCTGTGTACCAGCCTGGCGATTATTGCACTATGTGCGGTCTACTGGATAATGGATACGGCCAAAAGCAGTCGCCTCAACACGGCGGCGCTGCTCGGACAGGAGATTGCGGAGCGTGTCGTTACGGAGAATGGGGAATTGCGAATTCCACCGAATTTTGACAGGCTGCTTGATAGCAGAACATCGTTTTTTGAGATTGACAGTAAGGATATGTGCCTGCTCGTGCTGGATGAGCAGGGTAATCTGCTGTTTTCCAGACCCAGACTGACGGACAGCGAGGTGAAGAAGAAGCTGACCGATGATCTGGGCGACTCCAGGGACAGACGTTTCATGGCGATCACTACCCCGATCGAGAACGGCGGGGAGCTTAAGGGGCAGGTGACGCTGCTGCAATCCAAGCGTTCATTAATGTATAGTCCCAATGAAATGATTCTGGTGACGGTGCTGCTGCTCACGCTCATCCTGTGCGGATGGTTCACGGTGTATCTGCTGTCCCGCAAGCTGTCCCGCCCGATTCGCAAGGTAGCTGTCAGCGCCAGACATATTGCCAATGGCAATTATGATGTTGACCTGAATGTCGAAACCCACGAGCAGGAAATGACGGAGCTGGTCGCTTCCTTCCAGGATATGGCGCTGAAGCTGAAGCAGTTGGAGGAATGGAGAGCTCTGTCGCTGGCCGGGGTCACGCATGAGCTGAAGACGCCGGTCACCTCGATTAAAGGGCTGCTGCTGGCGATACGCGAAGGGGTAGTCACACATGAGGAGGCCAACGAGTTTCTCGACATTGCACTTCAAGAATCGGTTCGGCTGGAGAGGATGGTGGCCGATCTGCTCCATTACAATGCTTTCTCCTCAGGCAGTCTGGAGGTGCGTAAGGATGCGGTGGAGCTGTCAGCCTTGGTGAGAGAGATCGCCTATCAATGGCAACTGGCACAGAACGAGGTGCCGGTGGAGGTCGTAGTGGAGCCGTCTGCTGCTGACGGGATCATTGGCGGAGATGCGCTCAGAATCCAGCAGATCGTCGTCAATCTATTAAATAATGCTCAGCAAGCAGCGGTACCGGAACGTAAGCTCTGCATCGAGATACGATTGCGTGCTGGAGAGAACCATATTGCGGTGGAGGTATCGGATAACGGCAGCGGCATAACAGAGGAGGAGCAGCCCCACATCTTCGAGCGCTTCTTTCGCGGGAAGCGTAAGAAACGGCAGACACGCGGTCTTGGGCTGGGCTTGACCTACAGTCGTCTGCTCGCGCAAGCACAGAGCGGCCAATTATGGTTGGGCTCAAGCTCGCCTGCTGGCAGTACCTTCATTCTTGAGCTGCGCCGGTTGCGGCCGTTGCCTCAGGAGTCGGAGAATGATGCCAAGCAGATGGTGAACCCCAGAGCGGTCTTGGATTCAGGGCTGCAATCTCAGGGAAGGTAATCGGATGAGCCGCACAGGAGTAAGTAAGGACCATTACCCTCTCCGGGTCTGGAAAGTGATATGATGGAGCTAGTAAGCAGAATATAGTAAGCAGAATATAGGATGGAGCAGAAGGGGGAGGAAGTGAAATGAACTATTCACCAGAGAATGCAACCGTAGGCTTCATCGGTACAGGTGTGATGGGCGCCAGCATGGCCGGGCATATCCTGAAGGCAGGCTACCCGCTTCATGTGTACACCCGTACTCGCACGAAAGCAGAGGAATTGGTCAGGCAAGGCGCTATGTGGCAGGAGACACCCGCTGAGCTGGCGGCAGCTTGCGATGTCATCATTACGATGATCGGCTATCCTCAGGATGTGGAGGCGGTCTATCTAGGGGAGGAAGGGCTGATCGCTAATGCCCGGCAGGGAAGCTGTCTGATCGACATGACGACCTCCAGTCCGCTGCTGGCGCAGCGTATCGCAGAGGCCTGCGCAGCCAGAGGGCTGCATGCGCTTGATGCCCCGGTATCGGGCGGCGATGTCGGCGCCCGGGAGGCGCGGCTATCAATTATGATAGGCGGAGAAGAGCAGACCGTAACCGCCGTGCGGCCGCTGCTAGAGCTGTTGGGGAGCAATATCGTGCATCAAGGGGCAGCCGGGGCAGGACAGCATGCGAAGATGTGCAATCAGATTGCGATTGCCTCCAATATGATGGGGGTATGTGAGGCGATTGCTTATGCGCAGAGTGCCGGGTTGAACCCGCAGACCGTGCTGCAGGCTATCGCTGGCGGTGCAGCGGGCAGTTGGTCGCTTGCTAACCTGGGGCCGCGCATGCTGGCAGGCGATTATGAGCCGGGCTTTTATATCAAGCATTTCATTAAGGACATGGGGATTGCGCTGGATGCCGCCCGGGAGATGGGGCTGTCGCTGCCCGGACTGTCGCTAGCCGAGTCGCTATATAGGCAACTGGCGGAGCAAGGACTGGAGGACAAGGGGACACAGGCGCTTATTCAATATTACCTGAGCGCGCAATAAGCGTAGCTGGAGAGAAGACGCTACAACATTTTCGGCTGCCCGCTGTCGCTGCCCGTCTCTAGTGGCGCTTGCTGCGTGGTGACTAGGGTGTGCCTTCAACTCCGACGGGAGCAGATTTCGAGCGTGGCAGGTTATTTATGCAACAAGATGAATGATGAAGAGCAGATAGTATTACTGTAGCGAAGGAAGACCCCAGTTTTCGGCTATACTATGAAAAGCACGCCCCATCTACAAGCTTGGGGCGTGCTTTCATTTGAAGATGACCGCTTATTCAGTACTGTATCTAGGGATGGATGGTTAGATTGACCCTGTTACTCCGTTACCTCTGATCGCTAATGGTTGCGACGCTGTTGTTGTTTGTCAAGTCTGTTAATGGATCATATGGGGCACCAGTTGGTGTGCCAGCCAGAAGTGCAATATCGACAGCATTAACAGGGCTTCCCCAGGAATTCCCCGAGAATTGGAAGATTGCAGAATCGACAACAAAGCCCCTTGTGTTATAGGTGACATTATCCATAATGAATCCCGTCGTACTCGGGTTCAGATAAGCAGGCTGACGCATGGAATAGAAAATATTGTTGCGGACAAGCAAGTTGGTCATATTACCGATCTGAGTGACGAAGCCGCGGTTAACCACCCAGCCCGTTGAAGGACCGGATTGCGGCGGGCCGAAGATGGTATTGTTAATTAAGCGATGGTTAACGCCGCCAAGCTGTACAAATTCTACTGCATATGGGTTGTCGCTTGTAATGGTGAGTCCATCGATTGTCACATTACTACCTGTAACAACGAAGGGGATTACGGCTGCCGTTAGTGTAATGATCGTCCCGGCGTAGCCGCGCAGGGTAATGCCTGCTTTGTTCACTGAAATCGTCGTATTGACGGTGTAGGAGCCGGGTAAAATATTCACAGTTCCTGTAGGTGAAACTGCACTTACGCCTTGCTGGATGGTGCCAAACGGGCTGGCTTGAGTACCATTTCCTCCTGTAGCTCCTGCAAGCACATAGACGTCGAACGGGTTAGGCTGGACTGTACCGGTAGCTCCCGTCGAACCAGTGCTGCCCGTCGGTCCAGTCGGTCCCGTTGCGCCTGTAGCGCCTGTAGCCCCTGTAGCCCCTGTCGGTCCAGTCGGTCCAGTATTGCCCGTAGCCCCCCCTGGAGGCCCAGTCTCGCCCGTCGGTCCCGTCGCGCCGGTGTCGCCCGTCGCGCCTGTCGATCCCGTTGGCCCTGTCGGCCCAGTGAATCCTGTGGCACCTCCCGGAGGTCCCGTCGGTCCGGTGTCACCTGTAGCCCCAGTCGCGCCAGTAGCACCCGTGGCCCCAGTTGCGCCAGTGTCGCCTGTAGCGCCAGTGTCGCCTGTAGCGCCAGTGTCGCCTGTAGCGCCAGTGTCGCCTGTAGCGCCAGTGTCGCCTGTAGCGCCAGTGTCGCCTGTAGCGCCAGTGTCGCCT
>Ga0160502_100127_pt1 | contig 97929 bp, 129 predicted proteins | sample DIDnMG_14_FD_108237 | JGI IMG/M metagenome (GOLD analysis project Ga0160502, IMG submission 108237) | Enriched soil microbial communities from UW Madison campus, WI, USA - DID2933_E24_Xylan MG | ecosystem: Environmental > Terrestrial > Soil > Unclassified | place: USA: Madison, Wisconsin... | reverse complement strand
GGGGTCGCCGAGATCGATCTGTATGCGCCAGATGAGCTGTATGACCAGATTTTGATGGAGGTTGTAGGTGTAGAAATTCGCGGGAAGGATCATCTGCTGCAACTGATGCAGGAGTTCTCCCACGCCAAGCGGGAATATGACCGATTCTCGGAGGCGCTGGAGATGGTCAAGACGACAGGCTACGGGATCGCCGCGCCGTCGCTGGCTGAGATGATGCTTGACGAGCCTGAGCTCATTCGCCAAGGCTCACGCTTTGGCGTCAGACTGAAGGCGACTGCGCCTTCCATCCACATGATCCGGGTCGATGTAGAATCCGAGTTCGCGCCGATTATCGGCACCGAGAAGCAGAGCGAGGAGCTTGTGCGGTATCTGATGCAGGACTTCGAGAATGACCCCATCAAAATCTGGGAGTCGGATATATTCGGGCGATCGCTGCACAGCATCGTAAGGGAAGGTATTCAGGGCAAGATTGCGATGATGCCGGACAATGCGCGCTACAAGCTGCAGGAGACGCTCGGTCGCATTATTAATGAGGGCTCGGGTGGCTTGATCGCCATCATCTTGTAACGGAATATGGCCTGTGCAGACGCTCCTGTCGGAGCTTGAAGACATACCCTAACCAGTTGCACAAAAGCGACCGTCCACTTGGGACGGTCGCTTTTGTGCATGCAGAGCTGACGAATCTATCATCATCGGATGCTCAACAAGTCCAGGATGACATAAAAAAGGCTTGATTTTTGCTGGAGGGCTTTCTATAATTGCACTTGTTGCTTGGATAAAGAGACGACAAATTTCGCTATTTAATACATAATTCCGATTGACATACTAGGGAAAAATGATATGATGAGTATAAATCATTTGAGATAGAGAATTAGGAGGAAACGATCTTGAAAAAATGGGGAAAATCGTCACTGTTGCTCTTGCTTGCCGCGTTCATGCTGGTGGTCTCTGCATGCGGCAGCCAATCTGCAAATCAGCCTGCCAAGGAAGCGGACAAGCCTGCCGCTGGCGCTAACAGCTCGGCTTCAGGAGAGCAAACGTCGGATCTGGCTTCACTGAAGGGGAAGAAAATTGCCCTCGTCATGCAATTTAATACCGGAACGTTCTCGGCGCAATATATTGAGGGTGTCAAGGAGCAAGCTGCTAAATTCGGCGGCGAAGTTCAAGTGTTCGCATCTGAGAATGATCTGGGCAAGATGGTCGCTAATCTCGACTCTGCAATTAACCAGGGCTTCGATGCCATCATGACTGACCATGGCGAAGCGGGTGCGCTTGATCCCGGCATCAAAAGAGCCGTAGAAAAAAATATTCCGGTTGTCTCGTTCGATGCGGACATCACCGTTCCTGGCGTAACCGTGCTGGCGCAGGCGGATGAGAAGATGGCAGAGGTGACGCTGGAGCAACTGGCTCAGGATGCTGGCGGCAAAGGCAACATTGTTAAGATATGGGTAGCTGGCTTCGCGCCGATGGAGCGTCGCCAGGTCGCTTACAAGGCGTTCCAGGAGAAATATCCTGAGATTAAGGAAATTGCTGCATTCGGCAATGCGGGCAACCCACAGTTGGATGCGCAGCAGCAGATGGAAGCAGTGCTCACGCAATACCCGAATAAAGGTGACATCACAGCGGTATGGGCTGCATGGGATGAGTTCGCCAAAGGCGCCTCCCGCGCGATTCAGGCTGCCGGACGCAACGAGATTAAAGTGTACGGCATCGATATGAGTGATGAAGACCTGCAGATCATTCAAGACCCGGCGACACCTTGGGTTGCATCGGCAGCAGTAGACCCGAAAGAGATCGGTCGCGTGCAGGTTCGCCTGCTGTATCAAAAGCTTCATGGCGATACCGTTGCGGACAAGGTTGTGCTGGAGCCGACGTATGTGAAGCGTGAGGACCTGCCACAGCCGCCTACGGTCGTCAACACCACGAACCTGAGCGAGTATGTGAAGGAGTGGGGCAACGGCACACAGGGCGTCGCAGAGTGGATGACGGAGCTTGAGAAGGTTGCAGCGCAATAAAATTAAACAGTTAGGGGGCTGGGCGATGAAAGCGATCGGCCATCTTCAAATGGACAACATCGGCAAATCTTTTGCCGGTGTTCCTGCCCTTAGAGGGGTTCATTTCGATATACGCGGCGGTGAAATTCATGCGCTGCTCGGAGCGAACGGAGCGGGGAAGAGCACGCTGATGAAAATATTATCAGGCGCCTATACCGCCGATTCTGGACAGATCATCATCGATGGCAAGCCGGAGCGCGTCCAGTCCCCGCTGGATGCCAAGCGGCTCGGGATTCACTGTATCTATCAGGAGGTAGATACGGCGCTCGTACCGGGATTGTCCGTCGCGGAGAATATTATGATGGATCAGTTGGCATCTGGCGGGCCGGGTCTCATACGCTGGGGAACGCTGTACAAGCAGGCTGAGGCGGTGCTGCAGCGGCTGGATGCGCACATCCCGGTACGCAAGTCCGTGGACGAGCTGTCGCTCGCTGAGAAGCAGCTCGTGCTGATTGCACGGCTGCTCACTGAGCAGGCCCGCTTTGTTATCTTTGATGAGCCGACGGCACCGCTCAGCTTCGAGGAGGCTGAGCGGTTGTTCCGCGTCATGGGGCAGTTGAAGGCAGAAGGCATCGGCTCGGTATTTATTTCGCATCGTCTGCCTGAGGTGTTCGAGCAATGCGACCGGATTACGGTCATGCGTGACGGACAGAAGGTGTATAGCGTCGAGACGTCGCAGACGGATATGGATCAGGTCATTCGGGCGATGCTGGGCAAGACGCTGGAGGAGGAATACATCAAGCAGGAGGCCGTTATTGGCGAGGTAGCGCTGCGAGTGCGGGATGTGCGGCGCGGTCATCATGTACGCGGGGTATCGCTCGATGTGCGGCGCGGCGAGATCGTCGCGGTGGTCGGTCTGGTCGGAGCCGGCAAGACGGAGCTGTCGCGACTGTTGTTTGGAGCAGATAAGCTGGATAGCGGTACAGTCGAGGTCGCCGCGCGTCGGGTCAAGCTGACTGAGCCGGCTGATGCCATCGGCGGGGGCATCGTGCTTGTGCCGGAGGAGCGGCGCAAGCAGGGCATTCTTGTCGAGGAGTCGGTTCAGCGCAATCTCAGCTTGCCTGTGCTGCGTCTGCTCTCGCGTGCTGGCTTCATCAAGCGAGCCTCCGAATCGGAGCTAGCAGATGATGCGATTGCCAGGCTCGGGATTAAGACGGCCTCTCCTCATCTGCCCACGATGATGCTTAGTGGAGGCAACCAGCAGAAGGTATCGATCGGGAAATGGTTGAAGACGAATGCGGATGTCTACTTGTTTGACGAGCCAACCAAAGGGGTCGACATCGGTGCGAAAACAGACATATTTCGCATTATTGGCGAATTGGCTGGTCAAGGCAAAGCGATCGTTTATTTCACTTGCGAATTTGCCGAAGCGATCGGGATTGCCGACCGGATCATCGTGATGTGCGATGGCAGATTTGTGAAGGAATTTGCCCGCGGTGAGGCGACACAGGAACAGCTATTGTATTATGCCAGCGGCGGAGGGGAGATACGATGAAATCAAGGGTGTTGGAGTTTTTATTTAAATACGGGGCGTTGCTTGTGATCGGGTTCGTCATCGTGTTCCTGTCGCTATGGAATGAGAACTTTTTTACCTATGGCAATCTGACGGATATATTGCGTTCGATCTCAATCGTTACCTTTGTAGCCATCGGTGTGACGTTCTCCTTGACTGTGGGAGGGTTCGATCTGTCTGTCGGCTCGACAGTATCGATCAGCACGATTATGGCAGCGGCGCTAATGGTGTGGTATGACCAGCCGCTATGGATCGTCATTGCGGTTCCGATCGCGATCGGCGCCTTGATCGGCTTGCTTAATTCCTTCCTGATCGTTAAGGTGCGCATTCCCGATCTGTTGGCGACTCTGGCTGTCATGTACATTATCTCCGGTGTGCACCGGACGTTCTCCAAGGGGTATACCATCTACAACAATATGCAGATGACAGACGGAACTACAGCGCCCGGCAAATTTACGGAGTCGTTCCTGTGGCTGGGACAGGGCAAATGGCTCGGTATCCCCGTGCCGGTCATCTTGATGGTATTAACCGTTATTTTGGTGCACCTCTTCTTCAAGTATACCCGCTGGGGCAGACAGATGCACTTTATCGGGAGCAATGAGGAGGCAGCGAGACTGTCTGGCGTGCGCGTCAAGCGTGTGCGGGTAGCAGCCTATGTGGTATCCGGGGTGTTCGCGGCGATTGGCGGTATATTGCTGGCATCGCGGATTGGAACCGGTCAGATCGATGCGGGCGCTCCGTATCTGATGGAAGCGGTAGCGGCGGTATTTGTCGGTTATTCGGTGTTTGGCGCGGCCAAGCCCAATGTGATCGGTACCTTTTTCGGCGCGGTGCTTATTGGCGTTCTCGTAAACGGAATGACGATGATGAAATTCCAATACTATGTCAATGATATTATCAAGGGCTCTGTTCTGGTGCTCGCCTTGGCGGTTACCTACGTCCATCTGAGTCGCAAACGGCAGTAAAAGCATGGGCATTTCATTTAAAAAAATTAATCTACTTGAAATTCATATTCGGCTGTATTACTATAAATTTGTTCGCTCTGAGGTATAATTTCAGGCGTTTGGGTAAAACAGAATGATAATAAGGCAATGGACACCGTCAAGGGAGGTGAATGTTATGAACAAAACCGATCTGATCTCTAAAGTAGCCGAGTCTGCAGAGCTGTCCAAAAAGGACGCGACCAAAGCGGTTGATGCTGTGTTTGATGCAATCTCTGAAGCGCTGCAAAACGGCGACAAAGTTCAATTGGTTGGCTTTGGAAACTTCGAAGTTCGCGAGCGCGCTGCACGCAAGGGCCGCAATCCGCAAACCGGCGAAGAAATCGAGATTGCTGCCAGCAAGATGCCTGCATTCAGACCAGGCAAGTCGCTGAAGGACATCGTATCCAACTAGTGAACACTAACGTCCGAACTTGGCTTCGGGCGTTTTTTGTTGTGGTGGACAGGTAGCCGCCTAGATATTGCACGGGTGCACGCCTCGTGTTATAATACGAGACATATCGAGCAGCAAACTGGAAAAACCGTGTAACTTAGCGGGAAACCCCACGTTAAACGAATGGAATACATAGGGCAGTATAGGGTACATCGGGGTATGGCGCAGCCTGGTAGCGCGCACCCTTGGGGTGAATCACCCGTGATTTACTAGTTATATGCCGCAAACTTAACGCAAACCCACCGTTAAACGATTCGTATTTTACGCAGGGGTGCGCTGCTGTATGTATACGGGGTGCGCGGTACGCCTCTCGTTCCGCTCTGTAAATTTTACAGGACGGAGGCGTAATACAGGTATATGGATAAGCGAGTTGGGCGACAATATAAAAACACACGAAAACAGTCAAACCTAGTTTCCCTAGACGACCTATATAGCACTTTCTTTAACGCAAAGGTTGCCGAAGGTGTGTCGAACCGAACACTACAAACTTATGAAGAAAATTATAGATTCTTATGCGATTATCTATCCCTTCAAAATTTACCGCGAGAGGTTGACGTTGTAACTACAGAATTAGTGCGGTCGTATATTTCCTACATGCTCAAAGAAAAACGGAAATGGGAGGGGCACGCACACAAAGCAGAGAAAGACAAAACAGTCGGGCTGTCACCCGTCACAGTAAACACTCGGCTGAAAGGCTTACGCACAATGTTCAATTTTCTTTACGATGAGGATTATATTCAAAATAATCCGATGGCGAAAATCAAACCGGTAATTGAACCTGAGTCAGAGATAGAGGTTATGTCAGGAGAGCAGCTTGAGCGACTGCTAAAAATGCCGAATCGGAAGACATACGTTGGGTTCCGCGACTTCGTATTTATGAATGTGCTAATCGACGGATTCTTTCGACTGAACGAAGCTGTAAAGATTAAAGTATCTGATATAGATTTTAACCTTGAACTTATTACGATTCCCGCAAATAATGTTAAGGTCAGGCGGTCAAAAAAAGTTCCAATATCAAAAGGGACGTTAAGACTTCTCGCGGATTTAATTAAGGAGAACGAAGATTTTGACAGTGAGTTCATCTTCTTAACGAATTACGGAGAGAACATAGCAGATGATCGGATGCGGGATCGTATAAAGATATACGCAGAGAAGGCTGGTCTGGAGATAAACGTTTACCCTCACTTATTCCGACACAGCGCGGCGACGATCTATTTAGAAAATGGCGGAGAGGTTCGGTTCTTGGCGGAAATGCTTGGACACCGCGATTTACGCATGGTTATGCGATATACGCACTTGTCCAAAAAATCCGTAAAGGAAATGCACAGTAAGTACTCGGCTATCCACAATATCACGAACAAGTTAAGCAAAGACCGCAGGACACATCGCTAGGCTCGCTGTGCGCCTGATTTAGCGTTTTGCTCCTCATTTCGGAACCTTGGTCAGTCGACGAGATATAACGCCTAAGAACGTCAAATAAAGCCCCGTACACCTGCCGTTAACATTACGGTGGGCGTGCGGGGCTTTTTCGTCATTTAACGCTGCGTAAAATATCCGGGTACTCAATTTTACTCATAAGAGCGTCGACAGCCTCTATTAAGTCATTCGCGCTTTCTGTTACGGTAAATTCTTTTACAACTTCTGGAATCTTTGCCGACATTCCTGCGAGTCCCAACGAAACGTACTCGGCACTGTCTCTCGCTTTCTTTATGTATCGATTGACATAGTAGTCTCCGACGTACTCGTAGTTGTCCAGCGCCATGATAACGTCATCGACGATTACTCCCTGCTTTTTAATCTCCGCAACTGACAACGATGCTTTCGCTCCCCTTTGGGCCTCTCGTAGCGAATCGATCAATTGGTTAAACTCCCGTGTCTTTTCTATTTCATTATTCAATTCACGCAAAGCACTACGGACTTCCGAGTCTTCTTTCGTTTCTAGCGCTTTTTCGTAAACTTCCCGCGCGGATAGTAAATCTTTATTACCGTAATGCGTCTTCGCCTGCTCTACAAGCTCCGCAAATTGCCCGTCCTCTCCTGAATTCCCTCCGCAGGCAGTCGCCACGACTAGAAATAGTGTAATTAGACCGGTGTGCAAAAATCTTCGCATCTCCAAACCTCCGTAATCTATGATAAATCCATTTTACCACTATTCGCCAGCTCCTACTATACGTGTTATATCGGATTCTTAATTTTAACCCGTCCAGCATCGGCATTTTAGCCGTCCTAGCACCTCTCCGGTACATCCCGCCACAACAAGGCTCCGACCGCTAATTTCCCGTTGATTCTAAAGAAATTTCCGTAAAAGTGTGCGAAGTCATTGATTAAGCACGAATAACACACTAAACCAACGAAAGGAGGTCGGATACAACGGATCGTCCGAACAACCGCATCTACCTTCGTTTCTTTACGGACGCCGTCCGATCCGGCCTCGTTGCTGACCTCGGGGCAGAGCGGCTACAGACGTTGCTCGTTCTCGCTTCGTATATGGACGCTGACGGGCGCTGTTGGCCGAATCAGTGGCAGATAGCCGAAGGACTTTCCGTAGCCCGAGAGACGGCAAACAGGCGGGTTAAAGCGTTGCTGGCATATCGGTGGCAGGGCGAGCCGCTTGTTACTGCGGAGAAGCAGCGGAGAAGCGAAGAACAGCGTTGGGCAAACGTGGTGTACACCATAAAGACTGACGTACTCGTATCGATATTCTAACGGGGAGGTGAGTAGAAGATAACCGTGTGATATGAACGTCACACCGTAAACGTCACACGGCTCACGTCACACTAACAAGAGCCATTACAACAAGAGCCATTTATAACTATATCCATAAAACATTACGCCCAGCAGCTAAAACCGTGCTGCTGTCCGGGCAACTTTAAATATCCGTAATACCTTGCTTACGCTAAAGGATGCGTAAAGAAATACACTCGTACCTGACGCTGTCATCGTTTCATTACGTTAATTAACTAGAGGAGATGATTACGTATGTCCCGTATCAAACTGTTCACGCACACTGACCTTGACGGAGTAGGCTGCGCTGTTGTCGCTCATCACTTTTTCGGAGAAAACGTCGATGTCGCCTATTGCGACTATCACAACGTTAATGGAAAAGTGTCCGCCTTACTTGACGATCAATTAGCGCTAGGTATGTACGACGTTATTTACGTTACGGACATTAGCGTAAATGAAGAAGTGGGCGAACGCATCAATGCTGACGTTTCGTCTATGAGTCGTATATGGTGCTTGCTCGATCATCACGCTACTGCCGAGTGGATGAATAAGTACCAGTGGGCAGGTGTAGTGGTCGAGTCTCAAGGCATCAAGCGGTCGGGTACGGACTTGTTCTTCAGATGGTTAGCCGGCTGGAATTACGTCGATGGCGGAAACATCCGAGAATTCGTAGAAGCTGTCCGCTCTTATGACACATGGTACTGGGCGAAAACGGGCGATCAGGCGGCGAAGGACTTAAACGACCTGTTTTGGCTTATCGGACGCGACCGCTTCGTGGAACGCTTTACGGTCGACCCTTCCGTAGCCCTCACGCACACAGAGCGATTACTGCTTGAAATTGAACGCGAGCGGATCAATGCGTACATTACGGGCAAGGTGCGGCAACTTACCACTCATAGCATCGGAGGGCATACGGTGGGTATTGTATTCGCAGACCGCTATCAATCTGAACTCGGCAATCACATCGTAACGGAACGGGCAGACATCGATTTTGTGGCGATGATTGATCCAGCAAAGTCCGTGAGTTATCGGACTGACGGCAAGGTTAACGTTGGATTATTCGCTCAGATTTACGGCGGCGGTGGGCACAAAAACGCAGCAGGGTCGCCAGTATCGGATGTTGTCCGCCAAACCATTATCGAATCCCTTTACGGAGGTGCTGCCCTGTGAATCCCGTACAAATTACGAAATCCTATTACCTAGCGGCCGACGATCGCAATTTCATCCTTCAACGGATGCACATCGTTGACCCAACGAAGGCTCCCGGATATAAGCCCGATCCGTCCTCACCAGCGCCGCAAATTCGCGAGGAATTACGCGACGCAGGCTATTATCCGCTGAATCATACCGGACTGGTCGCGGCCGTCGAAATCGCCGTACTCAGAGAGGTTAACGGTAGCACTACGGCAAGCAGCCTTGCGGCGTTGCTATCGGAGTACACCGCGGAGATGGTTCGGCTGCGGACGGTAATTGTTGACGCATTAAGGCCGAAGTTTGACGAGTTATTACGTGAGGGAGGCGTTAATTAATATGACGGAAATTAAACGTGATTTTGTGGCAGATCGGGCGATATGTAACGCGGCTACGGCGGGGCCTTGGGTTGCCGACGGATTCGAGCGGGAGGAGGATGCTTTGTTTATAGCCGAAGCCCGTACCGGATGGCCTGCGGCACTCGCGGAAATTGAGCGACTGAGTATGCAGCTTGACGTTGCCGTTACCGGTTTTCGTCAGCAAGCGGACCTAGCACATGAGCTTATCGGCAAGGAATCATTCTGGAGAGCGGAATTTAAGGTGCATCATGGCGAGATTGTTCGGCTCCAAATGCTAATATCTCGCCTTCGATGCGCGGAGTGTGGCGACAAGCTTGGAGAGCATTGGGCGGAGGAAGACGGAATAGCGGTGTGTGGATTTTGCAAGAGCGAGGAGGAGGAGGAGCGTCAATGAAGGCGACGAAATTTCCGGTCACTTACCGCGGCATTCAGTACCGTGTCAGCGTGAAAAAGTTTGAGGAGTACTTAACAGAACGCCCATTCCATCGCGTGAAGATTTACGTTCAAAGGTCTGGAGCGTGGTCGCGGCTATTTCCGTTCAAGCGCGTGTATAGCGCAGGGATAGCGGCATTCCCGACTAACGAAAACGACGTAAGAAATTCCGCAATAACGGCGATTAAGCGATACGTCACAAAGCTAGGTGAACGAGAAATTGCCGCTAAGAGAGACGCAGAAGCCCGCGCTACAGAGGCGAAGGCGTGGCGTAAATTCTCGGAATGGGACGGTAATATCTATGACGAAGGAGGCGACGCAGAGTGACGAAGACTGACGGAAACCTTACGCTTGAAGAACTATACGCGGCAGCTAATGAAATGTGCCGTAAACATTGGGGCGTAGACTTTACGGGGAGGATCAACGTTATTAAACGGCGGTGGAAGTATTGGAACGGCGTGTTTAAGCGTAGAGGAGGCGATAACTGGATCGAGTTCAGCGCGCCAAGAAATGCCGGACGAAGCCGGGAAGAAGTTCTCGGAGTATTGTTGCACGAATTAGTACATTGGCGCTTGTTTAAGACAGGGGTTCCGTTTGACGATCGCGACCCCGAGTTTGTTGAGGAGTGTTTACGGGTCGGCGCACCGATTTCTGGAACCAAGTACGCGAAAGACGCACACTCGCGGTATGTTAACGGAAAGGAGAGAAGTGTCCGTGACGAAGCCACACCGTAAAATCAAACAGGCGGTACTTTTATCGCTGGTCGCTGCGACTCTGACTGGTTGTGTCACGGAACACCGTGAACTTAAAGCGGAGTACGTTCGCTCTGAACCAATGGGGAACAATGCTGAGATTGCGGTATTAAAGACAGATGCAGGGGACGAAGTCAAACTATTCATTAACTCCCGCTTAAATAGGCTTGCCGTAGAAGGGACGGCATACTGCTTGACTTACGTAAGAGAGTACGGCAGTTATTCAGGTTATCGTATTTACAGCATGATTCCGCAAACAGGAGGTGATTGTGAGTGGTGACGAAGCAATCTCGTAAAAAATCCGCCAAGCCCCGAATCACAGCCGAACGCCGCCGCGATTGGAAGGCTTTGCCTACTTCCGATTGGAATACGCTCACGTTTACGGAGTACTTCCGGTCGATGAACGAAGAGTACTTCGGCATAGCCGAATATATGCCAATGCGGAATTGGCGGTTTGAGCAGGGCGTAATCAAGCGGGCATTGGACGCGCATGGGCCGGAATTGCTGCGGGCGGCCTTCGACGAATGCTTCCGTACTTATCGGCCGTCGAGCGAGTACCCTATGCTTACGGCTGGCTTTGCGGTCGCCTACCGGATTAACACGATCCTGCCGCGGCTGATTGCGAAGCAGGCGACGGAAGCAGTGTCCGAGACTGATTACGAGGCGGTGAAGGCGTGGCTTTAAGGCGGACGAGACGAATGGGACTGACGGCTGCGCTGCACCGCCTGGCGGATAGCGGCGGGGTTATCGTAAGCAATAATGGCAGGCGGATAACGGCGGCTGAAATCGAGCCGATAACGAAACTTGGACAGCGTGCGGTAAGCTGTCGGAGTTTTGCCGTAACTGATTCGGAAGCTAAAGGAGAGTGGGCGCATGAAACTGGCTATTGATTACGCAGGCCGTCCGACAAACATGCTGCTCGACTTGGCGGACATGGCGCGAGAGGCGGGGAACGACCGGCTCCGGCGGATGTGGTTACGGATGTATTTACGAAGAACTGACGAAATGAAACGGAGGGTGACGAGATACGTGTAATGAGTAGAGCTTAACGAAAATAGAGGTCGCGAATTATAATAACTACGAGAAAACTAAAAGGAGGAAAATATGAACCAACTATTTAATTACGAAGGCAAGGAAGTCCGCACGGTGACTGTCGAAGGAGAGCCGTGGTTTGTGGCGAAGGATGTTTGTGAGGTCATCGGAGTAGACAGGACAGTAGTACGTAGGGTTGACGGTGAGGACAAAACCACCGTGCATTTAACGCACACTGGTTCTTCCTATTCTTCCGATACTGTGGTAATAAATGAATCCGGTCTCTATACGCTCATTCTCGGCAGTCGTAAACCGGAGGCTCGCAAATTCAAGCGGTGGGTCACGGCGGAAGTCCTGCCGACCATCCGTAAAACAGGTATGTACGCCACTGACACGCTGCTCGACGATCCTGATCTATTGCTCAAGACGGTAACGCGTCTCCGCGACGAACGGAACGCCAGGCTCGCTGCCGAGGCGAAGCTGACCGAGCAGGCCCCGAAAGTAGCCGCGTATGATACGTTGATTGATGCGGACGGTACGCAGTCGATGGGTCAGGCGGCCAAGGCGCTCGGTTACGGCAGAAACAAAATGTTCTCGGAGTTGCGTCAAATGCGAGTGCTTACGCAAGAGAACACGCCGTATCAGCAGTACATTGACGCTGGATATTTCGAGGTGGTGGAAGCGTGTAGGGCAGGCAGCGTATACCCGACAACGCGCGTAACGCCAAAAGGACTTGACTTTCTATTCCGTAAGCTACAAACAGACGGAGGAGAGGCGGTGGTACATTGACCACTATGAGCCATTCCGTTAAATGTACGTTGGCTCGGCTCTGTACGCTGCGGGACGGGCCGAAATGCTCCGCTATGTGCGGTTCCTACGTCGCAATGCACGGACACGACGGCGCAGGCGGGCGGATCGGGAGCAGCAACCTCCCGGCTGCTTACCGTAATGTGACGCTTGAAAACAGTCCAGCCCGCGCAGGCCAAGCGGAAGCTTACGAACTTGTAACGCAATATTCGCGGACTTTTACGCGGCAGTTTGGCGACGTAGAAAAAGCGGACGTTCCGATTAAGTCGCTATACCTGTTCAGTCGCGCGCCTGGCACAGGAAAGACGACAACGGCTGCCGCAGTTTTGACGGAGTGGATTACGGTTCACTTTGTCGGCAGCCTGCGACGTGGACGGCAGCCTGCGGATCGGCCCGGATATTTCCTCGACGTTAACGAGTGGCAGACGTTATATAACGGGTTCACAAGGCCTGGCATTCCGGCGGATATAGCGGAGCCTCACAGCCGCGAATATTACCGACGGGAGCAATACGCGAGGGCTTCGCCATATCTCGTAATGGACGATGTAGGCGTGCGGGACTGTACGGAGGGATTCCGGGGCGACCTTCATGCGCTGATTAACGCGCGAGTGGCGGCAGGGCTTCCAACGGTATATACGAGTAATATTCCACTGGCGGAGCTGGCGCGGGTGTATGATCAGCGGCTGGCGGATCGGATTCGGGACCTTTGCGTCGAGGTTACGTTTGGAGGCGAGAGCAAACGGGGGATGAGGTAATTTTTCGGATTTCGTAAAACTGCGATAACGGGAGTGTTCGGGAGATTTACGGAGTTGGAAATATTCACAGATATATTTCTAAACGAGCCTACCGTACTCTACAAAAACTAAATTTGTGGATAACCCGCTTTATCGTGCTCTATCGGAATCTACAAAAAACGGCGTAAAATAGGGAGATTTTAATAAAACGGCGGAATACGGCATTTTACGGAAATCTATTCCTTGTCTTACAATACGGAGGTGAGCGTAACGATGTCCATTTACGGACAGAATTTTTTAAGCAAAGTCATCGACAGTGGCGACGTATCTGCATTTACCCGATTCGGAATTACACCGGAGCATTTCGGCACGGCGGCCGAGCGGAAAGCGGCGGAATACGTCCTATCTCATGCGGCAGCAAACGGAGGCCGACCGCCATCTTATGCAACGTTCTCGGCCGAGAACCCGGACGTAATGTACATCCCGGAAGTGACGGACGAGTTTACGTTCCTAGCCCGCAAAATCAAGGACGAACACGGCCGAAAACAATTCGTTCAGCTCGTCGAAAAGGAACTTGGCGGCATGTTTTCGTCGATGGATACCGAAACGTTAATTTCGACGTTGCAGGACCGGTTGACTTCGATTAAAATAGGAACAAGCGTTCGTAAAAAAATTGGCAAGACGCTGACTGAAATTAGCGCCGAGTTCAAGGCCGAGTATGAGAAGCGCAAGGAGGGAAAGTCCTTCCGGTTGTGGCAGACGCCTTTCCGGGCGCTTAACGAACAGATCGGCGGTTTATACTCTGGTGATGTTTACGGCATCATGGCGGAGTCCGGCCGCGGTAAGACGTATCTGTCTGCGGTGCTTATCGATTGCCTGCTTCGGCAAGGCGCGCGCGTCCTCGTTAAGTCTTACGAGGTTAAGTCGTATCCTTGGGTATCGCGGCTGCTGTCGATCATAACGGCGGTAGAGGGCGCGTTGACCTCCAATGAGATGGCGGTAAAGCTAGGGCTGCCGAATAAGGCGATACTGTCCGGTAAGTTAGACGGCGACGTTGAGGCGTATTTTTACGATGTTCTGGCGGCACTGGATTCGTACTATCCCGGCAAACTGTTCCTGCAAGCGAAATCTGATTCGGGGCTTACACGGTCGCTCGACGACTTGGAGCGGGAGTTGCTTACGGAGAAGGTCGATGTCGTCGTAATCGATGCGTTTTACAACTTGGAAGACGTATATGGCCGTAACGCTAATAAGACGACGGGCGGAGCTGCGGAACAGGCTGCGCGGCGGCTCGAGCGGATCATTGGCGAACATGATGTTGTCGGAATTTATACGGTTCAAGCGCATACGGAGAGAACCGAGGAAGATGATGAAGGGCAGCGGGAACTCCGTTTACCAGGCCGCGACCGGTTGAAGACGACTAAGGCGCTGCTGGAGATTACGACGAACCTATTCTCGATCGATTCCGTGAACGGCAACGGGCGGCTCGGCGTGGAGAAGGGGCGGAACGGCGGCGAGGGGTTTACGATCGACCTAATCGCATTGATGGATTACGGAGTACTCTGCGAGTTACCAGAAGCGCAGGCCGCTGCGGAACAGTTTGTCGGGAATTTTTAGAAAGAGTGCGATATTGCTCTTTACATTGCGTAAAAATTGATGATATAATTCACTCATAAAAATACGGGAGTGGTTACAGTGAGTGAGATAAAAAACGTAGTGAGAGAACTAGCGGAGGTTTATCGCGCAGGAGGAGTGAAGACTACAAGATTTTCCCTTACACTGACCGAGAAGGACAATTTGCGGATCGAGCAGGCGGCCGGTGATTTACAGTTGAGTAAGCAGGAACTTGTCTCTAGACTCTTACTGGCCGCATTGACCGATTTAGAAGAAGAACTTAACTATGTTAATGCCGAGATGACTAGTGAAGACCACTATGATCGGGGCCTAAGTATTCTGAAACGGAAAAAAGAGGACGGTGACGCTGATTGAACATTGACTACCGCACCGAACTCGAAGCCTACCGGTGGGATCGCGCAACCTGGGCGGACTCGTACCTCCTCGCTTGCTCTCCGCCTGAAATCCGCGGGCAGCACACCGACAGTCACCCGTCTTTTTACGTATATTTTGAGGATACGGCGACGGCGCGGGCTGGTTATTGGGGCGACAGAGGGACGGGCGAGCGCGGCAGCTTTACGGAGCTGATCGCCAGGCTTAACGGGATCGGATACGACGAGGCGGCCGCTTATCTCCGACTCAAGTACGGAGACGAAGCGGACGAGGCCGAAGAAAGACCGCTCCGCGTCCCGAGGCTTGAGTTACCCGAAATGTACCGGCCACTTGACAGCAGCCTGCTTGATGCGTATAAATACCGCTCGCCGTACTTAGGCAGACGGAGTATACCCGAAGCAGTGCAGCGGCTCTATGGGATCGGATATGATGCCGGAAGCAGGGCCGTGACCATTCCGCTATATAACTCAGACGGCACGCTGGCGAACGTTAAGTACCGGCGGACGGATACAAAATTGTTTTGGTACGCACAGGGCGGCCGACCTATTCGCGAATTACTATTTGGACTTGACGTAATCTACCGCAAGCAGTGTCGTATAGTAGCGATAGTTGAGGCGGAGATTGACGCAATGACGTTAGCGGCAGCGGGCTTTCCAGCGATTGCTACGCTCGGGTCTGCGTTCAACGAATACAAAGCGGATTTGATTAAGCGGAGTCCTATCGAGGAGCTGGTCGTTGTCCGAGATAACGATGCGGCCGGGCGGAAGTGGCAGCGGGCAGTAATCGGGGCGATGCTAGGAGCCGTAAAGGTATCGGTGGCCGCAGTGCCGAGTCGATACAAGGACGTAAACGAAACAGCAACCGAGGGCAGCGTCGATCAGGTTGCGGAGATGGTAAACCGACGTCGAGCTTTATCAACTATAAATATATCGTTGGAGGCATATCGACGTGGATTATCTACTGTTTACGGGGTCGTCAGTAATTGAGTACTTTTCCGTATTTATGCTTATGTTTGCGCTTTTCCGTTTCGATATAATGGAGCGGCTAATCACCACCATCATTGTCTGCGTAATGATGAGCCAGGTTTCATATATTACGAGGCTTTCTGAGGACATAGGCGACTTGTCCTCGTACATACAATTGGTCGTGATGATGTTCGTACTATGGCTACTGTTTAAGGTGCCGTGGTACTACTCAATTTTGATGAATTTCGTGGGCTTTATCGTGGGATTCGTCGTACAAGGAGCGGTATTGATCACGCTCAACTCTACAGGGCTGCCGATGAAGGCCGTTCAACAATCGTCAACACTCACCGCATTAGTCATTCTCCTAACCGCATTCTTAGTCGTAGCAATCGCACGCACTATTGTATTACTCAACCTTGGATTCGATTTCGTACCGCCTGATAGACGGGCTTACGTCCCCGTTACTGGCCTTAACGCTTTAATACTAGCTAGTATTATTACGACGCTAACGGCGGCTGTCATAGCTGCGCTGGTGCTACGCAATAACTACACGGAATACGCGATCGTAGCAAGTGCGCTTTTCGCGGTCACGACTCCGTTTCTGATATATTATTCCGTGCGAAAGGATCGATATAATGACGGGAAAGCTGCAAAAGATAGCGGTAGGACTCCACGGTAAAATTCGAGACTCGGGCGCATCGCCTCCGTCAGTAGCCGTAATCAAATATGCGTTACATATCATATTCAGCACGGCTCTAACCATAGTGGCGGCGCTTGTGATAGGGAGCATTATCGGAACGCTCGCGGAGACTGCCCTTGTGTTAGTGGCGTTCTGCGCTATCCGATACGTATCAGGCGGATTCCATCTAAAATCTAGCGTTTGGTGTTCCGTAGCATCCATCGGCCTACTCGCTGTAATCCCGCTAGTACCAATTTCCAGCGCCTTAACTTACGGGCTAACAGCCGGATCGTGCGTAGTTATGGTGATATTAGCGCCGTGCAATTTCGATAAATACGCGAGGATACCGGAGCAGTATTATCCGTTGCTCAAGGCGATAGCATTCGGCATGGTTGCCGCCAATTTCGCCATTGGCTCCGAGTTACTTGCGATAACATATACCATTCAGGCAGCGCTAATGCTGCCGTACATTAGGGGGAGATTCGTTTGAAAAAGAGATTGTTTACGTTAGTGTCTACGGTATTGATAGGTGTGTCGGCTATGTTTGTTCTCACGGCATCATACTTTCTGCTGCACCAGCCGGAAATCCCGGAGGAGTTGCGGCGTAAAGGAGCCTAGATATGCAAATACCCGTAGTCAAGCGATACAGCAAGACGGAATTTGACGTCATATTCCTACGCATCGAGGACGTACTATTCATGCGTAGTTTCAAGGGAAGCGTATATTATCAGACGGCGGAGGGGTTATTCCCGCAAGTATCGACGTTTGAGGAACACGAGAGGATGTTGGCGGCGCAGGGATTCCGTAAGGTAGACCGCTGTTACGCGGTTAATATGGATAACGCGGAGTACTTTGACGAGGGGACGAAACGTATTTTTTTCGAGCCTGAACCAGCGAGCAAGGGCGCGGTATATGCGCCGGTTTCGGCAAAGCAGCGTAAAGATGTAATTATTCCCAACAGCACAGGGCAGACGTGCTGTCAAGGAAAATTCATCAAGAGCAACGTAGCTTCCGAAAATTTGTAAAATGTAGTAACCTTTAATTATACCACCCAGACAACATAATCAGTTATCTGGATTCGGTAAACTGTATTTTTCTTGACAATATATAAGGGGTATGGTAATAGGCTTTTCGGACGGTCTACGTATATATGTCTCATCTAGAGTAGACATATTCGTCACGGTAAACCAAATAACAGTTTACCGATTGGAAGCCGCTACTCAACGACTAATCTCCCATACGTACAAATCTCTCGGGCTGCACCCGATTGCGTCCGCAATTAATACAGCGATCGGAAGGGACATAACTGTAATATCGCCGTTAGCAACCCGAGAGAGGTATCGTCGGTCTAGATTTGTTTTACGTGCTAGTTGGCTACGAGTCATCCCCGCAGCCAGTAGACACTCGTCGAGTAGGCAGACGTCTGGAATGAGACGCAACACGCTACCTCCCCTATAGATGATTCAAAAATATTTTAGCATATTTTTCTTGAAAAGTGTGCGAAGCTACTTCGTGACCACGAATAATACTACACAAGCATAAAAGGAGTTGAGTACAGGATGCAGAGTTTTGATGAATTGTTTGAATCCTCAAAAAGAGATATTCTAAGTATCAGTATTAGGTACCACAAAGTATCGGGAATACCCATAGCCGAATTTATCAGTCAGTTAAACGAGGAACTATGGTTAGCTTACAGAGATTTCAACGCTAATAAAGGAGCAGTTCTAAGGACGTGGCTTTACGGCTGTTTAAAGAAAAGGGCAGTGGACGTTTTGAGGTTTAAAGAAGGGAATTACCATAGGAGGCGAGGGTTTCTGGATTCAACTGCGAGCACTGACGAAACCGATGCTCCGAAATTCGAAGTTGTTGCTAACGAAACAGTTGAGGACGAGGTTTTGAAAATAAAAGAAGCCGACCAGCGCCAACTGATCGACTTCCTTGTAAATAATGACCCTTCCCAGGTCGACCCTGAAACGAGGTTAATCGTCTCAGAGTTTTCGCAGTATCCGTCCATCACGGCGCTCGCCAAAGCGCTAGGACTTCACCACGAGGTTGTTAAACGCAAGCTTCGCAAATTAGCACGCAATTACGACTCCAGTCGTTTTGGTGATTACCGCGACTATCTTGTCGTTTAACAGTCGGAACAACGGCGGTCAATCAAACGGCCGCCAGCCGTTCCAACTTTATTATATGCGCAGATTGCCGTAAATAGCAATCTGACATACCAAGAGAGGATCGACACTTAGGTATTGTGCCGATAAACTCTGACTTACGTTAATTATACCACGAACAGCCTGTAGGTAAACGGCTGCCCGTTGGAAATCATTGTATTCCAAGCCGTATATGTTCCTATTATAAATGCACCTTGTCTCAATTGTCAATAATTTGTCAGACTGGAGGCCTATTTATCCATGCGAAAAGTGACGGAAATGTGGCGGAAGTACACGGATCAATCCGTGATTGTAACGAAAGATGACGAAGAGTTAACGAATCAAAGCGCACAACTACCTGCAGTCCCGAAAACGACCGTAGGCGATACGATTCGTCGTCGCGGTGGCTTGAAAGGGGTGAGACTCGGATGACGGCAATTTTCGATCCATCGGCCGGGGAGCATTTTAGGGGACGGAAAATCACCGTAACGCCGCACGCGATTAGGCGGGCAGTCGATCATTTCGGAGTTAAGCAAGAGGCCGCTGCTTTATACGTCGTAAATCGTGTACTCAAGTCCACTCTCGTAGATAGTAACGTGCTGTCTGACGACGGGAATCCGGGGAGATTGTTCGCACATCAAGGTGTTGCTTACGTAATTGCGCCGGACTCCGACACAGTGATTACGCTATACCCTCAGACGCTTGCGCCGGAAGAACTCCGCGAATCCGTGGAGAAGACACTAATCCGCGAACTGCGGAAGGCACAGCGTAAAGAAGCCGCCGAGATTAAACGGCTATCGATCGCAAAAGCGGAATTGGCCGTTGAGCGAGCCGAGGCTGAATTGCGAAAGCTTAAAACGAACAGTAAGCGCGTGTTCGAGAAGCTAACGGATAGGATAGCAGAAATTGACGTAGAGATCACGGGCATTAACGAGAGTATCCGCAGAGTTACGCGGGAAAAGACTACGTTTGCGAAAGGCGTATGTGCCTTCGTGACGTAAAGCCTAGCGGGACGAAAGTCCCCCGTCGGCTAGGCGATAGTAACGAGTCCTTTCGGTTCTTTACCGCTTCGTTAGCGGTTAGGGATCGGTAGGAGCGCTAGCCTCGTTACTATCGTCCAGCGGGCGGAGAGTTGCCCGAAAATAAAACGTAAAGGAACGTGATTGAGTGAGTCATTTTACGAAACGCGGCGCGGCAGCCGTAAATTCCGCAACAGCCGAGAAGGATTCCGGTAGCAGCGCACACGTGCCATTTCCATCGGGAACAACGTTGAAAGTACGTGTTCTGTCTGCGGAGGACTCGGTAGAGTATTACGCGCATGGAATCTTCGGCAAAGTCAATACGTTCGTACCGAAGACGCCTGCCGAACGTAACGCAAAAGGCTACGTGACCGCGAACCCGTCCGTATGGGATCAGGCAGCCGACCTGCTTTACGCTGATGCCAAGGCCGCAAAAGACGCGGGCGACGAGAAGGGCGCGGAAGACATTCGCAAACAAGCGTATTTTCTTAAATCCAAGCCTCGTTATTTGATCGGATTCGGCAATCTGGAGACGGGAGAGTTCGGTTTCGTGGATCTGACGCCGAAGCAGTCGAAAGGCGTATTCGCAGCCATTGCGAAGTACGCGAAGAAGCTCGACAAACTGGCGTTTGAACTGTCCAAGACGGGCAGCAGCACGGACACAGCCGTTACACTTACGCCAATCCTTGATATGGACGAGGATTTGACGGAGGCCGAACGCGCCAACTTCGCCAAGCTTGACGGCAAGTCGTTTGACTTCGCAGCCTTTGACGGATTTTTGTTTGAGGCTGATGAGGCGGAGCAGACGAAAAATCTCGTCATTGCGGGGTTTGACATCGGTCGACTCGGGCTGAGTATCGGAGCAGCGAATACGCCGAATGACGAAGATGCGCCTCCAGTAACGGGCGACGGTCCTCCGGTGAATTTTTAACGGGAGGGAGTAGGTACAGTGAGTACACTTACGTTGGAAAGACCGGTAACAGCAGTGGGAGGCGGCGGGTATAAACCGCCAATCCCCGTAAGCACAGCAACAGACGATGGGGAGCGTGATTAATACGGCACATATTTCGGAAGTTGTCGGATCAGTATCGGAGTCAATCGCAAGGACAGCGTTAATGTGCGCTGGATGGGCGGTTGCGAAGCCGGAGACGCGCGAAAGTTACGATATTGTAGCGCGTGACCCGGTTTCGGCCGAGTGGAAGACGTTTCAGGTCAAGACGATTCTGCTACGGGCAGACCGCCGTAACGAGATGGTCGTCTATGCCCGGAAGGGGAACGGCAAACCGTACAGCCAGCCCGAGGCCGACTATATTATCGGCATATTGGGCGGTAAGCCGGAGGCAGACGGGAAGCCTGCCGTAACCCCGCGGGCTTGGATGTTCCCGAATCGAGGGATTTCCGAGTATTGGGCGACAGAGACTACGGCGGCCGACCGATGGTTTGAACTGCCGCTCGGGATTCAGCGGGAGTTTTATACCGTGAACACGGCCGCCGGAGATGTTACGTATGCTTCGTGATCCCGCAGAGGCTCCAGCAATCGAAAAATGCGCCTGGTGCGGCGGAGAGGTTTACGTGGGCGACGAGGTTAGGCGGTCATACTCCGGTGAAATCGTACATGACGGTAGTTGCGCCAAACGGCTTGCTTACGCTCAGTTTTACGAGTCACACGGCGTAATTGGCGCTGACTTGACGATAAATTAACGAAAAGGAGCGATTTATAGATGGATGAAATTATCGAGATTAACGGAGTCAAGTATCGGAGGGTAGCGGAGATCGAACGGAAGGCGGCGGCGGAAGAAAGGGAGCGCGCTAAGTGGGCGGCGATTGGGCGCGAGGTAGGCGAATATAAGGCGGGAGATGTCGTGGAGGTTGTCTATGTAGAGGGCGGAATTACTAACGGACATCCGACAGGAGCAGTAGGCTACGTCGAATATGATACAGTCGAGAATCCGAAGGTTATCCTTTATGGGTACGGACTCTATTGTAACGTCAAACTCGTAGTACCAGTCGAGCAGCGCTTTGACAAAGGGGGCGACGAAAGATAGACGTAAAACTCTCGTCACATATACGTAGCCCAAGTAGTACGGGCACCGTGGAAGCTGCCGTAAAAGGAGCGGTCGAGCGGAAGAAGGCGGCGATCGAATCGTTAGAAGACGCTTGGCACCGTATTCTGGCGATGAAAAATTCGGACATGGACACGGAGAGGCTGCATCAAGTCCGTAAGGCTATGGCAGAGGGGCTTATAGGTAGAGTCCCCTCTCAAGCCTCTAAACGGTTTAGTAAAGCGGAAGCGCTCCGGTTATGGTCTGAGTTGAATGAACGGAACCGGGCCGAAACGCTGCGTAAGATGGTCGAAAATACTCCGTCACACTACTTTCTTGTTACGGACGAGGCGAGTCTTGCGCGGGCGGCCGCCGTAATCATATCCGCTGATATGATCGCTGTTGACTGCGAGACGTTCGGCACACCGGAAAATCCCGACGGTGCGCTTGACCCTTGGACTGGTAGAATGGCCGGGTTCTCGGTATCAACGCGGGACTATTCGTTTTATGTTCCGATAAACCATGACGAGGTAACAGAGTTACCAGCAGCCCGTGTATTCGAGGTACTACAGCCGTTACTTGAGACGGTCCCGAACGTCATGCATAACGCGCCGTTCGATTGTAAGTGGTTCGCGGTTCAATATGGCGTAAATCTGCACGATGTTCTTCACGCAGATACTCGGATTATGGCGATGGCCTTCGACGAAAACCGGAATCACCGTCTCAAAGACTTGTGTACGGACTGGCTACGGCTACCGGGGGACAATTTCGACCAGCTTTTCGGCAAGACTCCGTTCAACCAGATTTCGCTAGACGTGGCTTTGGCGTATGCGGCCGCAGATACAGAAAAGACGCTGAAACTGTACGACTGGATTTGCGGCTGGTACGATAAGCGACCAGACTTGGCGAGCATCAAACGCTTAATATTTGACGTAGAAATGCCGGTTGCCCGTCAATTCATTCGGTCAGATTTACGCGGGATCGTGTTCGATGTCGAGATGGCCGCCGAACTTGACGCGAAGTTTGCGGTCGAGGAAGCCGAGTTGCAGACGAAGATTCACTCGCTGCTTGGCGAAGAAATCAACCTTAACTCGCCTGTGCAGTTATCCCGTAAGCTGTTTGGTGACTTGCGGTTACCGGATCACGACAAAGGGTCGACAGGTGTTCGGACGCTTAAACGGATTAAGCGGGCGCACGAAGTCATTCCGTTGATTCTCGAATATCGTGGCGTAGGAAAGTTACGGCAGGCTTTTACGTCGAAGCTTCCGAAATCCGTAAAGAGTGACGGGAAGATACACCCGTGGCATAACACCTGGGGCGCGGCGACTGGTCGGTTCACATGCCAATCGCCTAATACGCAGCAAATTCCGGCAAAGCGGCCAGAAATCCGCCATCTGTTCAAAGCCACGAGTCCTGACCGTATTCTTGTATCCATCGACTACTCGCAGATTGAGTTGCGCGTCCTGGCGCATATGGCGAACGAGACAGTGCTTATCGAGGCATTCGAGCAGGGCCGAGACATCCACTCCACGACGGCTGCTCTTATCTCGAACGGAAAGTACACTTACGAAGACATTGAGCGCTGGAAGGATACGGACGGCCACGAGTGCCAAAAACTCCGTAAGCAAGCGAAGATTGTTAACTTCGGGATTGTTTACGGGATGGGCGCAGGTAAACTGGCGGACACGCTGGAGATTACGAAGGCTGAGGCGCAAAAGATTATTGATAACTATTTTCGCGGCTATCCGAACATCAAGCGGTATATGGATGAACAGCACGCCGCAGTCATGAGGACCGGATTCGTTACGGACTTGCTCGGGCGGAAACGGCGGTTGCATGAAGAAATCAAGGCGACGGAGAAGTGGAAGGTGTTCTCGGCGCAGCGTATGGCCGGTAACTTTCCGATTCAAGCTGGAGCTGGTTCGATATTTAAACGGGCGTTGGTCGACTTGGAACACGTAATACCGTTATATGACGTATACATCCTTTTGCAAGTACATGACGAGTTGGTATTCGACTGCCCTCGGGATATTTCAGAAGAGGCTCTCGGACACATACGGTCAACCATGGAAAACGCGATTAAACTACGTTGTCCTGTCCGTTGTGACGTTGAAATTAACCCGGAACGGTGGATGCGTAAAGTAGACGTTGACAGGTGGTTTGCCGCAGAGGAGGACGACGTGTGACGGAAAAACTACGTACCGACATCGCGGAATACGTAAAATCAGGCGGCTACGACGCGCTCAGTTTCTCGCTATTGTATCAGCCACGGCACAACGACGTGCCCGGCCGCGAGATTCAACGGATTATCGACGAAGAAAAACGAAGATGGAGGCGGTACAATTGAAGATTACGGAAACGACACCGGTTGTTGCGCGGACCTTTAGCGTGACCTTGACGGGAAAGGAGTTGAACACGATAGCTGTGGCATACGGCTTATCTGCTTACACTCTACTAGAGGATCGCGCTAGAAGTATAGGGGTTGAGGTGTTAGACGGAAGCACCTCTCAGGCTCTTTACGATCAGCTTCGCGAATTTGTCACAAAGGAGGCGTTGTAAATCACAATACTCAAACGTATATCAGCCGCAAGTATAACTGGCTTCGACTTAACCGCCGAAATTGCCGCCAACTTCCGGGCACACCTTGACGATTGGTTTGGCCGTCCAGAGACGTATGACGACGCACTGGACGCGCAAATACACCGCTGGTACGCCGATATTCTTACGGATCGCAGCCGCATCATGTGGCCGCCTCGTAATATGCCATACTTTACGCCCAGCTCCGCGAATAGCTGCCCGCGGGAGTTGTACGAAAAGCTCCGTAAGTCCAAGAAGGATACTCAGGAGACGCCGCCGCACAAAGGCCGCTGGCAGTCAATAGGGACGGCGATAGGTGACGCTATCCAGCGGGAGCTGCTATTCGCGGAAAAGCATCTGCCGGGCAACCGATTCAGCTTCGAGCGCAACGAGCGAGGCGAGCCAATGTTCGAGAACTTCGCCAAGATTAATCAGACAATTACGCATAATGGGCAGACGTTCGCCCTTTTCGGCCTCTGCGACGGTATTATGCGCTATGTATCGGAGTCCGGCGAGATTGTCCGCGTCGGTCTCGAAATTAAGTCGAAACAGACGTCATATTCGGCAACGTCCGAATTTAGTCAGCGAAACGGGCCGAAGGATGATCACGTAAAGCAGACGGTCTGTTATTCGATTATGTACGGTCCTCTCGATTACTATATTATCCTTTACGTCAACGCCTCGAAGAAAGCCTGGGAGATGTCCGCCGAGGATTACGCGAAAAGCCCGGACATTGCCGTCCATTGTGTTCGGATTACTGACGGGGATCGGACGGTCATTCTCGACAGGTTCGCAGGCATCGCCAAGGCTGCCGCAGAGGGCGCATCTCCTCCGCTGGATATTACGCGGTGGACATTCAACAATTTCAAGGCGGCGTGTGCAGTCGGGCTTTCGGCGGATGAACTAGCGCAGATTGAACGACAAGTTGACGCGGTTCAGCGGTCGAGCCTGAAAGATTTCGTCAAGCGGCAATATGTGGCGGCGCTGGCGGATATTAAACGATTGAGAGGGGAGGCGGAATCTTACGGCACAGAGACGAAGGAGTAACGAAGAATCTACGATATACGCCGCCTTTGACATCTCGCTGACATCGCCGGGGTTTGCGGCAATTTCCGTCACCAGCCGCAAGCCGACGCTGCTCAAAACGTCGTCCATCACGACGAGCGCTGAGCAGCCGGACGGCCTCCGGTACTCACTCGTTGAGGCGTGGACGGTGCAGCAGATCGCCGCATATCCGACCGCGGTCGCCATTATCCGCGAAGATTACAAACGCCCGGCCAGTAAGCGGCAAGGTCAGACGATTTTCGGCGCGTGGGCTGCGGTTGATTCGGGGCTGCAACGGTGCGGCCGGGTGATTACGGCAGAGGTCAACGCCACTACCGTAAAGCGCATCGTAGGCGGTCACGGCAAGGCGGACAAAGACGAGGTTGCCGCGGGCGTCCGGCGGATAATGGAGCTGCCGAGCGATTATCGGTTTGTTAACGATGACGAATCAGACGCAGCCGCTATCGCTCTGACGTACCTCATCGAGAAGGGAGTGATTGATGCGTAATGTTCATCGCCTACTATTCGCTAACCGGCAATGTTCGGCGGTTCGTCCGTAAGCTAGGTCGACCGCCGGATCAGCTCTTCGAGATTTCGACCGGCCGCGAGATGATGGCGGAGCCTTTTGTGTTGATTACGCCGACTGTAGGATTTGGGCAGATTCCCGGCACGGTGTCGGATTTCCTCGCACTCAACGGCGATCTGCTTCGCGGCGTGGCGGCGAGCGGGAACCGGAACTGGGGTCCGAACTTTGCGAAGGCGGCCGACTTGATTACGGAGATGTACGATGTTCCGCTACTGCTCAGATTTGAGCTGGCGGGGAATGACGAGGATGTACGAAATTTTAACGAGGGGGTTGTGTGGTTATCGGAAATCACATCGAACTGAACAACGAATTGAAGCAGCGGGGGCCGGACGGATTTTATCGGCTCGACCGCGACCAGGCGGCACTAGATGTGTTCACGGCGGAGGTCGTATCGAAAACGAAGCCGCTGCTTTACCCGCTGACTCGCGTAGAGTGGCTCGTAGCTAACGGATATTATTACGACGCGTTTGCTCAGTATACAGAATCGCAAATCGTCAATATCCATTCCGTATGCGACTCGTACAATTTCCGCTTTGCCTCGTACATGGCCGCGTCCAAGTTTTACAAGGATTACGCGCTCAAGACGGATGACAAGGCGGAGTATTTGGAGGATTACGAGCAGCATGTCGCAATTGTGGCGCTTTATCTCGGACAGGGCAATTACGAGTTGGCGGAAAGTCTCGCTCGATCCATGATGGAGCAGCGATTCCAGCCCGCAACGCCGACGTTTATGAATGCAGGCCGTGCGCGGCGTGGCGAACTCGTATCTTGCTTCCTGCTCGAAATGGACGATTCGCTCAACTCGATTAATTACGTAGAAGCCACCGCTAAACAGCTAAGTAAGATTGGCGGCGGCGTTGCGGTTAATCTCTCGAAGCTCCGGGCGCGGGGTGAGGCGATTAAAGGCGTTGCAGGCGCGGCAAAAGGCGTCATTCCCGTTGCGAAATCGTTAGAACACGGGTTTGCTTACGCAGACCAACTCGGCCAGCGGCCCGGAGCAGGCGCGGCGTATCTTAACGTATTCCACTACGATTTGCCGGAATTTTTGGATACGAAAAAGATCAACGCGGACGAGAGTATCCGACTCAGCACGTTGTCAGTCGGCGTAATCATCCCATCGCTCTTTTACGAAATGGCCGCCGCCGACGAAACGATTTACATGTTCGGACCGCACTCCGTCCGGCGGAAATACGGTGTTGAACTCGATGACGAGCCGATGACGCGCGAGTTTTACAACAAACTTGCCGCCGACCTTGACGTGTACAAACGGCCGATGCGGGCGCGTGACGTGCTGGAGCGAATTGCTATTACGCAGCTCCAGTCGGGTTACCCGTACATTATGAATCGAGACAACGCGAACAAAGCACACCCGCTGCGGCGGCTTGGGACGGTGAAAATGTCGAACCTATGCGCGGAGATCAGCCAATTGCAGGAAACGTCGACCATCGCGGACTACGGCGAGCCTGACATAATTCGGCGTGACATTTCGTGCAATCTCGGCAGCTTAAATCTAGTCAACGTAATGGAGTCGGGCAAGTTGCGGGAATCGGTCCATGAGGGAATGCGCGCGCTGACGGCCGTGTCCGACATGTCGTCGATTGACAATGCGCCTGGCGTCCGTAAGGCAAACGAGGAGTTGCATTCCGTCGGCCTCGGCGTAATGAATCTACATGGATTCTTCGCCAAGAACGGAATTCAGTACGAATCGGCCGAGGCGCGTGACTTCTGCCGGGTATTCTTCGCGGCCATGAACTTCTACTCGCTGGAAGCTTCGATGTTAATCGCAAGGGAGCGCGGTCAGACGTTTGCCGGGTTTGACCAATCTGATTACGCCCGCAATGTAGCAGCAGGCAGCGACTTTGGCGAATATTTTGTCCGCTATCTTCGCGAAGACTTTGCGCCACGTACCGAAAAGGTGGTCGATCTGCTACGTGGAGTTAAGTTGCCGACGTGGAGAGACTGGCGTGCACTGGCGTTGAACGTTGCGAATTACGGCCTGTATCACGCTTATCGCCTGGCGATTGCCCCGACGCAAAGCATCTCGTACATCCAGAACGCAACCAGCTCCGTAATGCCAATCGTTGAGCATATCGAGCGGCGCACGTATGGGAATGCGGAGACTTACTATCCGATGCCGTTCCTCTCACCGCAGACGCAGTGGTTCTACAAGTCCGCGTACAATATCGATCAATACGCGCTTATCGACTTGATTGCGGAAATTCAACCGCACGTTGACCAAGGCATATCGACGATCCTTTACGTTAATAGCGACATTGGCACACGGGAGCTGGCGAGGCTTTATGTATACGCGCATCGCCGCGGGCTTAAAAGTTTGTACTATACGAGGACGCAGCGGCTGAATCCGGCTGAGTGTACGGCGTGCCAAGTTTGATTACGAATTATTAACGAGAGGAAGGCGATTAATTGCGAGCCACGAACTGGAATCTATCGGAGGATTACGTAAATATATTTTGGCGGCAGAACGTAGCCCAATTTTGGACGGAGGAGGAATTTCCGGTATCGAAAGACATCGCGGCATGGGCTGCGTTGTCTCCGGCCGAGCAGGACGTCTATAAGCGCGTCCTTGCCGGTCTGACGGGGCTGGATACGTTGCAGGGGACGGAGGGTATGCCGCTGCTGGCGACGCATGTCGAAGACGGCCGGAAGCAAGCGGTGCTTACGTTTATGGCGATGATGGAGGGCGTACACGCGAAATCATACTCGCACATCTTTACGACGCTTATTTCATCGGCGGAAACAGATCGGCTGCTGTCCGAGTGGGTTCCGAATCAGCCGCACCTCGTATACAAGGCGGATAGGATAAGTCGTTATTATCGGGCGCTGCTTCAACCGCAGCCGTCGCGCCTACAAATTTATATGGCGTGTGTGGCTTCGGTGCTGCTCGAATCCTTCCTGTTCTATTCCGGCTTTTATTATCCGTTGTATCTTGCCGGGCAAGGCCGAATGACCACTTCCGGCGAAATCATCCGTAAAATTCTGCTGGATGAGTCCATCCATGGTGTATTTGTCGGGATGCTGGCGCAGGAACTATACGGACAAATGACGGAGATTGACCGAGCCGAGGCCGCCGAACGGACAGAAACGTTGCTTGACGACTTGTACCGTAACGAGGTCGATTATACGACGGAGATTTACGGGCAGTTAGGCGAGGAGCGCGTTGCGGACGTCCTACGTTACGTTGAATACAACGCGAATAAAGCGTTGATGAACCTCGGGCTGGAACCGGCATTTGCGCCCGAACCGTTCAGCAGCATCGTAGAAAACGGGCTTGATACAGGCACGTCGCACCACGACTTCTTTTCGCGGAAGGGCGACGGGTATGTTATGGCGCTGAATGTCGAGCCGATGCGGGATGAGGATTTTATTTTCGGGGAATGTGCGAAAGAGCGCGGTCACCACGAATAAATAAGTAGGCTCGGATTGACACCTACTGTCCCAATTTGACGAGACCGGGCACATATAACTATTAGGAGGTGATTACGACATGGAATACGAAGAAGCTTTAGAAGGACTTACCGTGCTGAATACGACAGGCGGCGAAGTCTCTACGCAATTGGCTGAGAGGGCTATCTTCATTATAGTAATGTGTGCGTTCGTAGCTGCGGTGTTCTTTGCCGTTGCGATAGTCGAAAGGAACCCGGTTTTCTCCGGTGTTACGGCTGTGTGCGTGTTTATCGCGACGATAGCATACATTACGCCTATCGGTTACGTAGAAGAGATAAATCCGCTCCGCTACGAAGTTACCGTAAACCCCGGTCATGTTATCGACGCGGCCTGGTGGGAGATCGTCGAGCAGCGCGGCGAGATTTACGTAATTCAAGCGAGAAAAGGAGCGGGTGCGGATGAGTAACGTAATTTACCACGAGGTTGTGCGTAAGCCAAAAGTTGGCGATAAAATCCGCGTTAAGGACGTCAAGGAACCGTGGAATGTCAAATACCCGGAATTATTTGATGCGGAAGCTACCGTAACAAGAACGGATGAATTCGATGATTGGTCGGTCGACACGACATTAGAAAGTCCGCCAGACGGGTTTCTCGATGTTGATTACGTAGATTTCGTTGTACTGGAGGAGGTGTCCGAATGAAATACGTAATGACCGTCACAATTAACGCGAAGACGGCCGCGGTGGACGGACCGTTGATGTCGCCGGAAGAGGTCGCAGAGCGCATCGAAGAGATTAAGGCGGGTACTCGGCATCTGATTATCGGAAGTATGGACGACGGGTCGACGTGTGATATCGAAGTTACTATCGAGGAGGTGGGCGAATGATAGACGTAAAAATCCGTCTCCTCTCGGCAGCCGCCCGCATCCCAACGTATGCAACCGACGGAGCCGCGGCCTTCGACCTTTACGCCGCTGAAGACGTCATTATCGCGCCGGGCGAGACGAAGAAGGTTCCGCTCGGATTCGCGGTCGAGGTTCCGCCCGGCTACGTTATGTACGTCATGATGCGGTCAGGTATCGCGTTGAAGACGAAGCTGCGCCAGCCTAACGGAATAGGCGTCATTGACTCGGACTATCGCGGCGAGGTAGCGATGATGTTCGAGAATAATTCCCGAGACACTTGGAGCAACGCAGCTCGTCGCTTAGATAACAGATACGAGATCGAGTCCATGAGCAAATGCGCGCCGGGTTCGTACCTGATCCGCACTGGCGATCGCGTCGCCCAAGCCGTAATTGTACCGGTGCCGCGCGTATCGTTCGAAATGGTTACGGAGCTTTCCGAGACGGCGCGCGGAGGTGGCGGGTTTGGCTCAACCGGCGTAGGGGGTGGCGCGAAATCTGAACGAAGAGGTGACGAAGAATGTCGCGAGCGTTAGCATCGTATATCGGCGAAAGGTACGGGTACTTAACGGTGGTCGATTCATTGCGAACGCAAAGCGGCGTTAGAAAACGAGGATACTTCAAAGTAAGATGCGACTGCGGGTCAGAAAAGACCATTCTCGCGCACAACTTACTACAAGGGCGTACAAAATCCTGCGGCTGCAAGACCAGCGAGCTTAAGGGATGGAACGTGCGCCATGGGATGTGCTATACGCGTATCTACAAAATATACGTAGACATGCGTCAGCGATGCTTAAATCCGTCTAATCGCCGTTTCTACAGGTACGGAGGCCGAGGCATCAAGATATGCGACGAGTGGATAGAAGACTTTATGGCCTTCTATCAATGGGCTATCTCTAACGGCTACCGGGATGACCTTTCTATCGAGAGGGTAAACAATAACGGTAATTACGAGCCTGCAAATTGTACCTGGGCAACCATGGAAGAGCAGCTCAAAAATCGGGACTTTTCCCAAGTAGGGAGGAATCGGAAACGTGCGCGTGAAGCTGCTATCAATGAGTGAGTTATCTCCGGCGTTTGTAAAAGAACTGCCTGATAAACTGCGTCAGCTTATCGAAGAAGGTTTCGTCACTTCTCGCCAAGTTATCGCTCTTACGGCCATTAGGACTTGTTACAGCCATCTATACCCTTCGGAAGTTGCGGATAAAGAATTCGAAAAGTATTTCGAGGTTGCCGCATCAGACGGCGAAGGAGGGACGGAGTCTGATCGATTGTTCCGCCACATCATACGGAGCAAACATACGTCAACTCTCGAAGGGATCACGTACACTTTCGCAGTCGAGGGCGTATCCAGAGCTTTGCTCTCGCAGCTCACACGTCACCGAATCGGGTTCAGCTTTTCGGTTCAATCGCAGCGGTACGTTCGATTCGGCAGCGAAGACAAGTCCGGCGGATTTGATTACGTAACGCCTCCGAACATTGAGCGTGATTCCGAAACGTTTCGGAAGTTCGAAGCTTCGATGCTGATAATGCAGGCAGTGTATGATGCTCTCCGCGAAGCTGGCGTTCCCGCCGAAGACGCCCGAATGGTCTTGCCGAACGCGGCTACCTGCAATATCGTACTAACCGTAAATCTCCGAGCCTTGTTGGAGTTTTACGGAAAGAGACGGCCAGGCTCCGGCGCACAGTGGGAAATAGCGGAACTGGCTGACAGGCTACGCGAGGAAGTAACGAAGATTGACGCTTGGACGACCAAATTTTTCGAGGAGGTAAGTAAATGAGCGTAAAAATCGGGGATCGAGTGCGTATAGTTAACGCAGTAACTGATTCTATGGAATGCTTCGGGTACAAGAACGGTCAGGAGTACAAAGTTAAGGAGATTGATTGTGGTCTCCCGTGTATCTGGCCGGACGGCACAGACGACTCTTCAGTTTTTCTCCACGAGGATGAGTACGAAGTTGTATCGTCCGAGAGCGTGTACCCTCCGAAGTCCCTTGCGGAACAGCTCGACGAAGCCCGCGCGAAGGTGGCGGAGTTAGAAAGACTTATCGCAGAGGAATCCCGCTTAAAGGTCGGCGATTATGCGCGGATTACGGAAGAGTCTGCTCCGCTGGACGGTAGTGTCGAGGTGGGCGACATCGTTTCTGTTATGGACGTAGAAGACTGTGATGAAGACGCATACCCGTTCTGGGTGCAGAAGGTGTTCGGCACAGAAATGGATTACGATTGGGTTTCGACGGCAGAACGCTTGACGCCGGAAGAGGCCCGCGCAGCCATGATTGCGAAGATTGACGCTATTTTCGAAGGTGCCCGTCCCTAACTGCTTCGTAACCGCCCTGCTTGCAGCGGCTCTTATCGCAGTTAAAGTCGCAGGAACCGCCGTACCGGTGCCAATGCCCGAACCTGAGCCGGAATGGTTACCGTATGAAGCGACCGCATACACCGCTAATTGCCGTGGCTGCTCCGGCATTACGGCCGCTGGAATTGACGTAAGACACACGATAAATGACGAGGATGGCCGCCGCATTATCGCCGTTGATCCGAAGGTAATTCCTCTCGGGACGGTCATCGAAATCAGGCTATCGGACGGGACGGTTATTGACGGCGTTGCGGCAGATAAGGGCGGCGCGATAAAGGGACAGAAGGTCGACGTACTGCACAAGACACGGAAAGAGGCGCTAGAGTTCGGAAGGCAAATGGTGGAATTACGGATAATAAATAACGGAGGTAATGCGAATGAGTAATGTTACGATATTAGCTGACGAAAAATTGACGGGATGGAAACGGGAATATCGCGAAGTTGTTCGAGGAGCGAAGAAAGGCGAGTTGATTATCGTAAAGTCCACTAAGCCGAATTACAGATTCTACTCGGTAGGTGACATAGGTCGTGTGATTTCGTCTGATCTTGTAGATTTTAGAGGACTTTCTGATTCTTACTTCGGAGAGGGAAAATGGCAGGTGGGCGATACTGCGCGTAACAGCAGCACCTACAATGTCCTCGAACCTACCGACATCGTACAAGATGCGGGTGGGAATCGGTACCGACTCGTAGACAGAGCGGCTAAAATTGGCGAGAGGATCGTATTTGAGGAAGACCGACACGACCAGGCTATTTCGTCAGCAAAAACTTACGTAGTATACGATATTCACGGTATATGGGAATGTTTCAGAGACGATAACGAGGTGTTGAGGTACCGAGGCTCTTCCAGTATCCCAAAATCCTACGTTCTCGAACCGTTACCGAACGTTGTGCATACCGCAGAAGACACGCCACAGCCCAACCGACTCGCCGCGTTAGAATCGCGAGTCCTTGCGTTGGAGGAGCGAGTGGCTGCACTTGAATCTCCGGCTAGTGGCGAACCAGCAGTGCCGAATTTAACCCGTGAGGACATCGTAAAGCAAGCGATGGAAGACGTAAAGGGGCGGACGAACTCCCACGGATGTGTAGAGCACATGGACGCATGTCATTATACGCTAGAGTTCGTAGTCAACCGAGAAAAACGGACAGTGGTCGCTTTACTTCGCCTTGCTTACGAGGTGCCTCAGGTAATTAGGTTCCGGGGAATCGCAAAGGCCGCGCCAGGCGACTGCTTCAACGAATATATCGGAAAGGCGATTGCGCTAAGAAGGGCGCTTGGCCTGTCGGTGCCTGACGAATACCTGAACGCGCCGGGGCCGGAAGGATTTCGTGCCGGGGATGTCGTCGAGCCGAGAGAAGACGTGTATCATACGAAGGACCTCATAACTACGTTAGTCGAGAGGTTGCCTATCTATGATAGTCAGGTCGTAAGTGGCGTGTCTTGTGGAAATGGATGGAGTCACACATATAATCGCAGTTGGATCGGCGAGAATCAGGTCCGCGTAATCGACGATTCTGCCCGCTATGAGGAGGTGATCGAATAATGGCCGATAACCAACACTTGGTTTACGTAATTTACCGCGATGGAGTGCCGATCGATCCCGCAGGAGGCCGACCAGCCTACCTTACGAAAAGTACAGCGCGGGCGCAGGCTATGCGTCTGGCACGAAATTCCTTAATTGGCCTTCGCGGATACAGAGCCGCAACACGTATCGAGGTCATTGCGGAAATGGAACGCTATACAATCGTACCTTATGGGAGGGTGTCCGAATGATTATCGTTGTAACGCTTTTCGTAATATTTTGCGTAATGTTAGTAATTTCTATCACGGGCTTGGTCGCAAGTGTCATCACTGCGGACACTGAGTCTGCGTCAGGGTTTTTGTGGCAGACGCTTATAGTCGCTCTCTTTGCGTCAATCCCGGCACAGTACATTTGGGGAGGCGGACTATGATCAGCAGCGGAATGTACGTTATTTTATTTGACGGGAATCCGTACCTAAAAGATGGCGGAGCCGTGCGGAAATACTTGACGCGAGAGCGGGCGGAAAAGGAGGCGCGCAAACTTATGAGGTACCTATATTATCGGACACGCCGCGCCCAGGTCGCAGAGATGACGTTTGACAATATCGAGGATATTACGGAGGTGGATGCGTGACGTTACCAAACATCGCAATTACCGGAACTCTCCGCAGCGGCAAGGACAGCGTGGGCGAGTACCTTTGCACCAAGTACGATTATTCCCGCTTCGCGTTCGGTGATGAAATCGGAATATACGCCGACGCCTTGTTCCCGCACGAGGTCGCTGATGGGCGTAAGCCCCGCGGGCTGTACCAGTGGTTCGGGCAGACAATGCGGCAACGCGATCCCGATATATGGGTGAGGGAGTGTTTCGACAATATTTCGTGGTTTGGAGGCAGCCGGCCTATCGTAATTACTGACCTTCGCCAGCCGAACGAACACGCCCGCTGCCGTGCGGAGGGATACGCCATCATTCGCGTAACAGCTCCGACAGAGCTTCGCCTTCAGCGGGCGGCTGCGGCGGGCGATAACTTTACCGCGGCTGACCTCGAACACGAGACGGAGCAATACGTTGACGGCTTCGAAGTAGATTACGAAATCGTCAACGACGGCAGCCTAGCGGAATTACACGCGAAGGTTGACAAAGTAGTAACGCAGCTACTCCGCTCTAACAAAGATTAACCAGCCGTCCTGCTCCGCCTCGAATACGTACCGACCTGCCGCGGCCGGAATTTGCGATTTAGCGAAAAACCGCCGCGCCGATATGTATCCCCGCTGATCTACGTTAGCAGCTTCGAGATTCCCGCCGGACGCTTGGCGCAGGCAAATTGCCCTTTCGTCGGCCACGAATCCGAGTTCTACGCGGTTTCCGGCCGCCAGTTCATACATCTTAACGATGTCGGCCGAAAGCCGGAGCCGCTGCTGCTTATCGGTAGCCACGTAAAGATTCAGTAACGGTACACTTACGATGTTGTACCGTTTAGATTGTTCGGGCATTATGTTTCACTCCGTTCGTTAACGAGATATTAACGTAAGTATAACGCAGATTTACTCAAATTTCAAATACGAGGAGGACGGCGGCTGATTGTGAATCACACGACATACCCGTTGACTACCGCACAATACCGACATTCGCGCGACCACCTTATCGGATATAACGATTCGTTCGATAAACCAGCGCGAGTAGTTAGGGCAAAGGCGGAAAATGTTCTCGATACACTCAACGAAAAGGAGACGATAAACATACGACACTACGACGTAACTCCTCAACTTGCGAATAATGAACTGTCGGTAGCGGAAGTATTCGCGGGCGGCGGCCTTATGGCGACAGGACTCGCGCGGGCTGGCTATTCATTATCTTGGGCGAACGATTTCGACAAGAATGCCGTTGCCGCTTACCGTTACAATCTAGGCGACCACGTAATCCAAGGCGATATTATCACGATTGACTTCGATTCGATCCCGGACACGGACGTAATTGCAGGAGGCCCGCCGTGTCAGGACTTCTCCGTCGCTGGTTCGGGCGCAGGCGAAGATGGCGAACGGGGCAAACTCGTCTGGACGTATCTGGCGTTGATCGAGCGGAAGAAGCCCCGCGCCTTTATCTTCGAGAACGTGAAAGGGCTCGTAAGTAAACGGCACCGGCCGACATTTGACGCATTACTAACGAAGTTTGACGAGATCGGGTATGAAGTAAGCTGGCGGATCGTCAACGCTTGGGATTACGGAGTGGCGCAGAAAAGGGAGCGCGTATTCATCGTTGGGATTCGGAAGGACCTCGGGTTTACGTTTGAGTTCCCCGAACCGGACGCCGCTCTTTATCGGACGCAGGTAATTCGAGACGCTATCGGAGACTTGCCGGAACCTACGAGTTACTACTACAATCATCCAAGGAATTACGGTAAGAAGGCAGTATTTAATGTTGACGAGCCTTCACCAACGATAAAGACCCACAACAGTCGTCCTATGCCGTCAAACTATACACCGCATCCAAACGACGCAAACGTTCAAAACCATGTGCAAACTCGTGCGACTACAGTAAAGCCAGAACACTTGCTTTCGAACCAACGCGGATACGTTGCGGACATGGACGGGGCTGGCCGCACAGTAAACGTATGTCGACTTGATCATGCGGAGATTCACCCGACACAGCCGCGCCGCTTTACCGTCCGCGAATGCCTTCGTATCCAATCCGTTCCCGACTCTTACGTGTTGCCGGACTCGATTTCGCTATCCGCGCAATACCGTATTGTCGGCAACGGAGTCGCATCGCGCGTCGCTTATTTGCTAGGCATCGCGCTCGCGCAGCAATTACGGAAGGTGGTTGAGCAATGATATATACGGATAATAAGGATTTTTACCCGACACCGCGGGACGTATTCGATAATTTAACGGAAGGTGCGCGCATTTACGGCCGTATATTAGAGCCATCCGCTGGTAAAGGGGACATTATTCGGTATATTCGAGATAGCCGCAGGCACGGCGACCCACCTCGGATTGATGCGATTGAAAACGATCCTCGGCTTGTTGACACGTTAATGAGCGCTGGCGTGTCTGTCGTTTGGGACGATTTTTTAACTTATGAGACGTACAAAGAATACGACTTTATAATTATGAATCCCCCATTCTCAGACGGTGTTGCCCACGTATTGAAAGCGCTGGATCTCGCAGAAAATCAACTTTCATATTGCGAAATATTCGCGATTGTAAACAGAGAAACGATTGACAACACATTTTCAACGAAGCGGCAAGAGTTGATACGTAAACTGAATTTATATAACGCTGACATACGTTACGTAAGCGGGGCGTTCTCCGATGCTGAACGAAAAACAGACGTAGAAATAGCGCTAATTCACGTCAAGGTTCCGAAGGATGGCGGCGGAAAGTCTATATACGATAAGATTCCGTTTTTCACCGCTCGTGAACCGTCTGACCTCGCGGCAGAGTTGGGAACAGCGATGTCCACTTATGTCAAACCCACGGAGTTGGCGGAAAGATTACGTGACGTAGAACGATTAGTAGCCGAGTACGAGACAGCGGTAAGTCTGATAAGAGAGGCACACCGCACGTCGATCGCAAAGCAATCGTTTTTGCGTTATGTGTCTAACGTCAACCGAGAGCGATCAAACTCGCTTGGATACGTAGTCCAGACGCGAAAAGCGGTTGATTCGGAGGATTTGCGAAACGAAATCGATAAACTACGTAGCGAGTATTGGAAATTGATACTCGGTACTGACGACTTCCGAAAAATGCTGACGAACGATGCTATCGCAAAGCTGAACCGAAAATTAGAATCAGCAGGCGAGTTGGAAATTAACCTCTCAAATATTCGCACGCTCTTGATGGCATTGGGCGCAAACCGGCAGGATATTCTCATCGATAGCGTAGTTTCGATTTTTCAGCGGATTACAGACCACCATATGACAAGCTACTCGTCAAATGTACATTACTATAACGGGTGGCGGACGAATAGCTCGTATAAAATCAATCGGAAAATCATAATTCCGGTTAAGTACGCAGCGTTCGACCGATGGGATTTTAGCGACGACTACACACGCATTAATTACGAGGTGCGCGCGTGGATTGACGATATTATAAAAGCGCTCCAACTAATCGACCCCGCCGTAAGCGGAAAATTTACAGCGATTAACCGAGGCGAGTTCGAGAACGACACGCTCAGATTTAAAATGTTCTCTAAAGGAACAATCCACGTGTGGTTCAAAAATGAGTTACTTCTTTCACGCCTCAATTACATCTGCGGTAGTCATTTTGGGTGGATTCCGTCAGAGGGCGAGCAGCGTAATAGTTCGGTAGCACGGGAATGGGTCGCACGCGAATTTGGCGATATAGGCGAAGTTAGGCTGTTACAAGAGGCAACATAAACAATAAATATTACGAAGATAAAGGAGCGGATTAAATGGGCGGATCAAACGTAGATTTGACGGAACAAACACGTAAATACACGGTAACTTACGCACTAACGACGGAGGCAGGCGTAAAGAGCCTATTCCGCGACCGACATAAAATAGGGCAGCGCCGATTCGTGGGCGACACGGCCGCATCCGACATATTGATTGACCTGGCTTCGGCTATCAGCTCGGCTGGACTTACGGATCGGCAGACGGAGGCAGTGGCGTTGGTTTACGGCCATTGGGATTTGACGCAAGCGGAAGCTGCCGCCGTCATGGGCGTAACGAGAGACGCCGTAAATAAGTTCTTGGATAGCGCAATTAGGCGGATTACGGCGGTATATAAACGGTGGAATTACGGAGAGGTGGAGGTGAGTCGATGACATTTACCGCGGTGGCAGAGATTACCGACCGCAGCGAGCGTATTGCGGCGCTGGCGAAGGCATTGGAGGATTGCGAGCGGCCGGATGCGCGGACGTTGGAACGGTTAGCTGACGCAATCCTCCGCGAAGAGTTGACCGACCGGCACCCGGATAAGGTAACAAATACGGAATATCCGTTCTTCTCCGCCTGGCAACTGGAGCTGCGACACGGCCGCGAAACCGGAATCAAGGCCGCCGAGGAGACGGGCGCGGACGGCCGTAACCACCGGAAGCCGACGAAACGCCGCCGTACTCGTTACGAGAATTGGCGAGTGGATCGGGACGCGCGCGGCCGTAACGAAGCTAGGCGGGCGCAGTATCGGCGGGATTCGTCGCCGGGGCCAGTAACGGCGGGAGCAACGGAGCCTTTCGTGCAGGCTCGGCAGCAGGCGGCGCGATGGAGGGAACGGCTATGCCTCGTCTATTAACTCTAATATATCGGTAATACTTACGCCCAACGTCACGCAGATAATCGCTAGGTTATCGAGCGGCAGCCGTTGGGTTTTATTTTCGCACATTTCGTTAACGGACGGGTGCCGTATACCTGTTTGGCGAGCCAGTTCCCGTTGAGACATATTTCGAGCGGAAAGAATCTCCGCTAATTTTATACGTATATAAGGCGGATTTTTACCGCTCATGACATCGACCTCCCTTCGAAAAGTATATCACGAAAAAATATCGCTGAATATATTGACACGTTAAACGTAACGTGTTAAAGTTAAGTCAAGGTTGTTACGGAAAACGTAACGAAAGGAGCGGTCGACATGAAAAACGTAATGGTAAGGGCTTGGGAGATTGCACGTAAGGCAGCAGCGCAGTTCGGCGGCAAGGCCGCTCAGTTCATCGCTGAGGCGCTGCGTCAAGCTTGGAAGGAGTTCAAGGCTCCGAAACAGGTGCGAGTCAAAGTCGAGGTCGACGGTTACAACAGCCGCCGCTGGAGCAAGCCTTGGGGCGCAGTAATCACGTTTGACGGAGCTCGCCCGCAATACGACTTCAAAGCTGGCTCTTTCCTCGGTAACGACACCGGCGGCGCGGTCTATATTACATGCAAGCCCGGTGACGTTATCGCCTACGGGCAAAAGGACGGACGGGGCAACGGCACGTACAACGTATGGATGATCGCAATGGCGGACGGATCGTTCCGCGAGGTAACCCGCACAGAGGCTTACGAAGCCTGGTGCGTGGCGTAACGAAAATATCAGCCTACGGGCTTACGTGGGGAGGCGCTTTTGGAGAAGTTGAACAAAACCCACGACGAAGAGTTATCGAAGATTAAATAACACCGGGGCTTCGGCCCCTTCAATTCAAGGAGGTAATGGGGATGACGAAATGGTTCAAATGGAAATACGAGGTCAATTTTCGCGGCGACCTGCTGAGAGGTACATTCCGCAGTCTCAACGCTCGCGATTTAGCTGGAGCAGCCGAAGTGCTCGAAATGAATTACGGCAAAGGATGCGTTGTTTCGCTGGTTGCCAAATAACAAAAGCCCCATCAAGGGGCATAAGGAGAAAGATAAAATGAAGATGAAGATGAAGTTACAAAAAGAAGGAAATATGTTGGTACAGGAATTAAAGGTTTTACGCGCCGAGACACAAGAGGCGTACTGGAAAGCCGAGAACGCAGTTACGCTGGTTCCTGGAGTCGCGGAATACTTTAGTGATGGTTACGCGAAACTCCATTGCATTTTGGTTCCACTGGTTTCCCGGTTAGATGATTTAGACCAGCATCATATTTCTAACTCCTTGCGGGTCGTCATGGAGGAAGAAGGGAGGTTGATAGAACAAGCGAAGAAAAAACAAAAAATCGTAAGCTGTCTATATAGGGCGGAAACCTGTATAGACAGCATCACAGAGAGAATAACCGGAACACTGGATTATTGGGATCTCCATTCCGTAATCCAGGCAATAAACGAGTTAAAAGAGTTACTTCCGGGCGGATACTTGCCCGAGGAAGTAAAGAACAAAATCGAAAAGTGGCTCGCTAGGGTAGAGAAAAAGTTGCCACAAACTGAGTAACATTAGCTACATTACGATATGCTAGGGCGCATGACTCCGGTCGTGTTCCCAATGGATACCGTAAGGTATACTACATAGCCCGGAATGGGCAGAAGGAGATGTAGCAATGAGCGATAGAATAAAAGGGCTGACCGTAACTTTTTCGGAGGATATCCGCGACGATGACGCACAATGCGTTATTGACGCGATAAAAATGATCAAAGGAGTTATGGACGTTCACCCGAGCGTCAGAACGCCCGACGATCACATGAACCGGATGAGAATCCGAAGAGAGTTGGAGGAGAAGTTGTGGAACGCTCTCAAATCCGACTAATTGATTAACTTGTGACACGCTAGAGTACATAACGTCAGTCTCGTTGTGTACTCGCTGGGTGCCATAAGGCATACTATTTAAAGCCCGCAGAGACGGGCAAAGGAGAATGAACATGACTATGACTAAAACGGATCTGATTACGGTATTGGCGGCTGCACGCGAGGCTATCTTGGCGGGAGGAGAACGTGATTTCCGCGAACTCAAGCGCCGTGACAAGCAGCAGGTGTTCGACATTATCGTCGATGGGATCGGTGAGGACAATTTCTCGATTGATGGTGATGGGGACGGTTGTTACGCGCAAGTATACCTGGACAAGGTTTTGCGTAATGATGATTTCGAGGATGTATCGATCAATTTTAGCAGTCACTCCGAGAGCATGTTTCTCGATGACCAGCGTGATTCACTAGTTTCGTTTAGTATCGAGTTTGGAGATTTGGACGATATGTCCGACGATATTGCAGCAATTGACGCGCTTATCGAGCGTCTCCAGGAGCCACCGGTATTCATCAACCTTACACCGCACGCCTTCACGCTTTACAACTCGGACAAGTCGGAGGTGCTTATGACACTTCCGGGAGCGCCTGAAATGGCGCGTGTGAGTCAATCGTATGTGGAGATTCCGTCCGTTGGCGGCTACCCTGTATTCCGCAGCGAGTACGGAGCCGTTACGGGGCTTCCCGATCCGCAGCCTAACACGTACTACATTGTATCGCTGGTAGTGGCGCAGCGCCTCGATGCAGACGGCATCCACCGCACGGATATTCTGGTACCGGACACCGGAGCCGGGGCTGTGCGTAATGAGTCCGGCGGGATCGTCGGTACAACGCGGTTCATGACGGTATGATTCGGATTCTATTAATATCGGCCTATTCTCTGTATCCGCTCATACGACGGGTACGGAGAATAGAACTCCTCGAAGACATAGAGGTAATAGTCAAAGAGGGGTACCAGTTGACGGAGATAGTTACGTGGAAGACGGAATATATCAATAGCCTCGCACAAGGCATTAGGAGGTACCAACAAATGACGGCTGAATACGTAGATTTTTGCCCCGGATGCTTTGCGACCAACCTTGACGGGTCGTGTTGCCCGACAGGATCGGACGGCACTGGGTTGCAGTTAGGATGTGATAATTGCGGAGGTCACCATCTCTTACACATGCCTAAGTGGGCAGCGGATTCTATCCGCAGACAGGCTTCGTGGGTCGGCAAGCGGTACTACCCGAATCACGAGGACTATATTGCAAAGTCGGATGTTCTCCGCATGCCTCTATCAGAGGCCGGCAAAAAGCACGGGGATTTGGTGCATGCCGAAGCTTACAGAGAACTAAGCGCTGACGATGAGGTGACCGTTTATATGTACGCGGGTGAGGTGGTGGAGATTTCATTTAGTTACCCAGACGGCCGCAGGCAGCTAATATTGTACCGGAGGAATTGGCCAAACTAAAAAGCCCCTAGAGGCGCTACCTCACAAGGGCTTTTCGGAAAAATGATTCGTTTCAATCAACGCGCCCTCTAGGGGTGCGACCAAGCCATAAGGCTATGAGTAGATAGTAACATATTATTCCGCAGCTCACAACCCCGCCCGGCTTAGGCTAGGCGGGATTTTTATTGTGTTCGCCTCTGTTCCCCTTTACTTATTACGTAAAGTATAATATAATTAAAGTATAGAAAGGAGGTGAGAACAAGGTGAACGAACATACAATTAGAGCATTCGATAAAATGCAAAAAAGAGAACACTATCTCCGAGCCGCACGTGACCGAATGGGACTCGGCAAGGTGACTCGGGAAGTGTTCCGGGATGAAGAAGCTGCCATCCTTCGACGGTTCGCATTAACCGACGAAGAACAACTCGCTTACGAGCGTTACGCCGCAATACAGCGGCAACGACAACGTAAGCAGAAGTAACACATTACATCTCAATAAGCACAACGGAGGGAGCGGCTAACTCCCTCCTCCATCCTAACACAAATTGGAGGAACCAACAATGTTTAAGAGTATCGGGGACATCATGACCCCGGAGGAAGTGGACGATTGGATAAACATCCTGCCGCCTGCAACCCATAGAGCAGACCTCGTGCAGTTTGGTGAGCCGTACAGCCACCGGCCAGACGTCGAAGGTAATTGGCGGGCGACCTATCACACTGCCGCCAAGGTAGACGGTGAGTGGCGATACATGGGCAACTGCTTCCGGGGTCAGACGATCTGCATTTAATATTGGGGCTCCGGCTCCTTCCGATTTATACTATTGGAGACCCTTCGGGGTCTCTCCGGGAGGTGAACGCCGTGAAAGGGCTGCGGCACCTAGACTACGCCGTGTACGACGAAAAATTGATCGTTCCCATGATTCTTGTAGACACCGAAGGTATGCTGCGGATCATGGACGACAGCGAAGACGGAACATGCCGAGTGGTGTTTCGTGATCGCAAACGAAATTATAAGGGGTTGACGAAATGATTTTAACTATTAACCGATATGACGAGCAGCATCTATTGGCGGTAATGGAGCACGCCGCAAAAGTAGGCAGCGTAACCGTTAACGTGTGGTATGACGGGGAAACAGCGTTCGCGCTGGAGGGCTCGCATCGAATCGAAGCCGCGAAACGCCTCGGCCTCCCGCTCATCCTAAATCGAATGGAATGGGATGCGGTCGTTTCCACCGATTGCGACGATGCCGATCATGAGGACGGGATGATTACCGTCGAAAAATTGTTCGAGTATGGGTACGACAACCTGACGCAGCATTCCGGTAATGTGTACCGATTCGACGACTTCGCTTCCGTGGAGGTGGTCGAGTCATGAGCGATATTTGGAAAGGTGACGGGGTATGGTCGGGTTGGAGGATTACCACGGATCATGCCGCCAGTAGCTACGGACAGCCGGTTCTCGTAAGTCCCTCTGGTCAGGCTTACGGGCCCGGCGACATCGAGTCAGAAAAGCACCGCGGGAAGTATACGCAGTCTGCGCTCTCGCGAGTCCTCGGCGTAACTAAGCAGGCTATACGGGATCGTGTTAAGCGAGGGACTCTCCCCCCGTTTGACGAGCCGGGTATATGGTACGAAGATACAATTCGCCCATATATCGAAAAATAATCTCTGTTCCCTTATTGTTCCCCTTTACTTTTAAGGTAAAGCGGTATATAATAAGAGTATAAGAAGAAGAGGCTGCGGGCGGTCACCGCCGAGCCAAGAGGAGGAAATAAAAATGATTAAAGTGCAAGTAAAAGAAACCGGAGCAATTGAAGTTTTAAAAGCTGTTGACGCTAATGGTACAGACTTCACTGCCGACATGATCGGCAACCATGGGGGATTTTGCGCGGAGCAATTCGCACGCATCGAGGGAACTGACGTATACGAGGCCAGTCAAGTTACATATGACTGGTGGGCGAAAGTTCTATCCGACAACGAAGCGCTGGAGGGGCGTTTGGCGATATTACGAGAAGCGTATGGATCGGACGCTGTATATGATGCCGTGGCGTCTGCTGGAAGCAACGAGTTGGAAGACCACGCTGCCGCGGTAAACGCAGTGCTGGACGAGGTGTTTGGGGCAGAGTAAGTATTCGCAATTCTGACAGGAGGTGATTCCTCGTAATGGCGATGATGGATCGCAAATGCCTGCGGTGCCCCGCCAAGTTTCGCGGAGGCCCCCGCGCATTCTATTGCCCGGAATGTCGGGTGATCCGCCAGAGGGAGAGAGCGAAGAAGTACCGTCAAAACGGCTACTCACGCTCTCTCGGGTCATCCGACAACTGCGATAGGTGCGGCGCAGAATATAACATAGAGGGCGGAAATCAGCGATTCTGCCCGACGTGTCAGCCGCTTCATGCCGCCGAACACGACCGGAAAACGGCGCTGGCGTTTTATCACGCCAACAAGAAGCGGATTAACCCGAAGCGTTACAAATTGCGCCGAAGGATGCGATACAATCTGACAGGCAGAGAGTTCGGCCGCCTCAAGGTGATCGAGCGCGACCCTGGGAATACGACCCGATGGATATGCGCCTGTAAATGCGGCGAACTCACGTCGGTGGAGTACCGCAATCTAGTAACTAAGACTACGCAATCTTGCGGCTGTCTCAGCTCCGAGTGGGGCAAACGATTGGGCGCGGGAAAAGGTGGCGATTATACAACAGCACGTCTACTCAACCAGCGCTTACGCAGCAACAGCACCACTGGCGTTAAGGGTGTATCGATTCAGCGTATCGGTGGTCAAGATCGATACAAGGCCTATATAACAACTAAGGGAGTGACAACGTATCTAGGTCTATTTGATACGTTGGAAGAAGCGGCAGAGGCGCGTAAAGCTGCCGAAGAGAAATATCATAAACCTCTCTTAGGAAAATAAAAGCAGCCCGTCATAGGCTGCTTATTTCTTTTTTAACGGAAGCTGCCGCGTCCAGTATCCGTGTCATATTAATCTCCGACAGGTACAGGATCGGCGTATCATGCTCGATAGCCCACGCCTTGGCAGCCCACATGGCAGAGTGTCCGACAAACCGCGTAAGCACTACGATAATATCCGCCTCTCTCAAGGTGTGATCAAAATCCGGGTCATGCTTGCGCCCATCGTGCGTAAGTATCGTGCAGGGGTATTCCCTCGCCGCTGCCTCTTTTCGCCAGCCACCGATAATCGAAACTGTTTGTCCTTGCAGCTTCGACCAGTCTGGAGTTGTCGCGGGCGATGGCGTACCTTCCGTTTCCTCCAGAATCTCCACCGGCGGCTGTTCCTCGGGTTCTTCGGCTACCTCATTTGCCCGTTTCCACTCCATTAGCTCGCGGACAAACGATTTCAATTCGGCTATTTTTCGTACATCATCCTGGCTACGATAGAATACAGCCTTTTTATCGCGCTCTTCTCGTAACTCCGCATAGGCTGCGGATAACTTCTTTTGAGCCGCGGCGACTTCTTGCGCTTTGGCCTCCGCTGTCCTTTGTAATTCCTGATTACGTTCCCGCAGCCGTGCTATTTCGTCCTGCTGCTGCGCGATCATGCGGAAGAAAAAGGCGTTATCCCCTTTGTCGCGGCGGAACAAGGCTGCGATATGTTTTGTACGGGTCGGCTCCAATATTGCAGCCATCGGGAAGTGCATCACCGTAAACCGCACCCGCCGTGGCCCGAATCTCTTCGCGTCGCTCTCGGCTATCCAACCGTCAGGCCCAATATTTAACATATCTTCGTAGATAAAGTGGCGGTTTGCCAGCCGCCAGAATTCGGACTTTTCCGCGTAAGTCACAAAGCGGTTAGCGGCATCGCGGCGTGCCTGCTGCTCGGTTTTTATCCCCGACATGTCCACGCCAAGTTGTTCGTATGCCTCCTCGATTTCCCAACGGAACAATTCCCCTACCGCTGCTTTCCAGTCTTCCGCGGCAAATAAACAATACGCTTCCCAAAACTCGTCCGCGTGCGCTTCGAACGTCTCAAAACGCCGCGAATGCGCCTCCTGATAAGCCGGGTCATATTGCGTTACTTGCGCTATAGATGTGTTTGATATAACATCCCCGTCCACTGTCCGACAAAGGAGCGTTTCGGGGCTGTACTCCGTTCCGCACCGGCTACACTTAATCGGGCGGGGGTAGTATTTATCATTGTCAATTTGATCCTCAAACTCATGTGCGGGGAGAGGGCCGTAATCCTTAACAAGAGCCTCGTTCAATTTATGGCATTGGACGCACTTTCCTTCAAAATAGATCAATACGTGTACCACTATATCTCGTATGTTCTTTTTCATCTCAACGACTCCTCCGTATGTTCATATATCCGAACGAACAACTCCCGAACACATATCGCATCCCTTTTTCCTCGATCAGCGTAACAAGTGTGCCCTCTTCCGTCTCCTTTATCGCATCTATACGGCCGCTGCCGGTGAGTTCCCCGTCTTGGAATACGAGAATTGACCGACCTTCGGCGGCTGCTGTCCGTAAGTGAAGCAGTGTAGGGAGCGGTTTTATCGTCGCTTTCGTACTTTTCGTCATGTTAACGGCTTCCTTTCGGTTCCTATATCGCTGAATTACGCCTAATTATTCGACAAATTACCGGAAAACTCCTCTGTAAAACGCTCCCTTTACCTGTGATTAGTTGCCTATACGTAATGTACCGGCTTGATACTGCGCTTTCGCGGGGTCATGCCGGTTATTTTTTTTTTAATCTATCGAAATGGAGACGATTGCGAGTGGGTGAGTATACATTTGGTCGTGAAACTGCTTATTCTGCCCGCGTAATTATTGAGCAGTTAGGATACGATTTCGCTGAGCTGTCCGCTATGGATTACGAAGATAAGTTCGATTTTTCTATCGCCATCATCCCGTCTGTTCAAGGTTGGTTTGAGAACTTTAGAACAGCGGTAGACGCTCCGTTAGTTGCTCGTTTTATTCTACACGCGCTGACGTTTACGGAATAGGCAGCAGTTACCATAGAATAAAAGCTTGTATGTATTACGTGGCCCTTAATTATTCCGAATGGAGTGGTAATTTGTGAATAACGATTATTTGTTTTGTTACTCACCAGCTATGTTCCGATTCCTTTTGTCAGCGGGTCACCGGTACATTTGCGTGGGGATGAACGAAAGAACGGGCGGTCGCTTTTGGTTATTCGAGAAAACTACCGCCGTGAGACGATCTTTAGACGAGTACAGCGCAACAAAGGAGGCTGCCCGTCGATGAGCTCCGAAATATTCGGTCTACAAACCTATTACGACGAGACTACCGGACGGACGTTAACTATCGTTGACGAAACCGAACACAGCGTAATGAGTTACGAACAACTTGACGCTATCCGAGAGAGTAAGCGTAGACAGAAAGAACGTATGCGTGCCGGTTCTGGTCGCAATTACGTCATTGCGTATCACGGACCTGTTCGTAAACTTAACGATATACTCAGCTTAAACGAGATTGGCGTAATCATGAAGCTGATCCCATATATGCGATTTGATAAGGGCGGCGCTTTGATGGCGGCCGACAAACGAATGGGTATCGAGGAAATCGCGAAAGTTATTGGCAAGGCTCGCCGCTGGACGGTGACACTTATCGGCAGTCTTATGCAAGCAGGCGTTTTACTCACGAACCGTGAGGGGAAGCGTAACGTTTACGACATCTCTCCAGAGTATCATACGATCGGTACAGCGATAAAAGAGTCGGCCTTTACGCGGATTTATCAGACGAAGACGCGGACAGACATCGCCAATATATCGATTCAAGCAGCCGGATTCTTGTACAAGATGATACCGTACATTCATTACGAGTATCTTTATTTGTGCTGCAATCCTAACGCGCGGACCCTTGACGAACTACGCCCACTATCGCAAAACCGCTTTGCGGAAGAAGTAGGCATTGATAAAGACACAGCCAGCCGCTGTATGCGCGAAGTATTAGCAGCAGGATTTGCTATTCGATCGGAAACGTTAGGGGTACGTTACATACGGGTCAATCCAGATATTATGTATCGGAAACGGCCGCGTGACGAATACGACGAACACACGGAAGCTATTCGGGAAGAATTCCGTCAGGCTGCGAAAATAGCGGACGGTTGCGAAGACGTGGGGATTAACGTAGACGAGTCGGCCCTTCCGTTTTGAGGTGTATCAAATACTGCACAGCAACGGGCAAAAGTGTATCAAATACTGCACAGTTGAAAAGTGGCCTCCGCCTTACAGCCGCAAGGGTTTCGAGCGTTTTCGGGCAAAAGCTGCTCTTATTCTTAGAGTGTAACGGAGCCGTAACGTCTCCTTGTGGTATTGGCGGGAAAAACCACCCGCCTCGCTTCGGGAAGGAAAACCACCTTCCCTTGCGGCTTATCTTCTTTACGAGATCTTTTCCCGGTATTAAAAGCCCGTAAAGAAAGGTGCCCGGACAGCAGCACGGTTTTAGCTGCTGGACGTAATCTTTTATCCTTTATGCTCCCGCTAGGCTCAAAGCCTGCCGTGAGCATTACGTATACAACCGGAGGTGACCCCGAATGGCTACGTTTGTTACGATGCTTACCGTATTCCTCACGGTACATATTGCGCTTGTACTCGCTGCTGTTCTTCATTACGTCAGCATCGGAGTGTTCAATGTTAAGAGATACGGGTGTGCGGAGGTATTACGGAACCTAGCGGCATTGTCCGTATATCCAGCGTTATATATCGGGTGGTACTGGCTGATTGCGAGACATGTCGTAACCTTACCAGAAGCGGACTCATAAGGAACCGATAGACTTCCGTCTCTAATGAAGCGATAGTTTATCGTAAAAGGAACGGCACGCTCCGTATGGATTACGGATGGATACTACGGGAGGGGAATACGAGTAGTTCTCCCGCATCTGCAAACCGCGCATGTTGGACGAGGCCGCCGAAACTCACGGGGTCGGCCGGTAAGATTACGTTCTTTCACGCGGCTTTATGCAAATTACCTAATATTACCGTATGAATAACGGATGCATAAACGTGGGGAATCGCTGGGAAATAATTATGCGGTCATTTCCGTAAAATCCAGTAATGACGCGGGTTTTCGGCATTATGCATAACCGGTGAATATTCGGGAGATATTCGGTAATTATCCCGCATTGAAAAATGTTGATTTGGCGGGCTTTTCTCGGGTGTAAAGGTTTACTACTTTACGTCAAAAGACGGCTTTTGCGAACATGTCCGTGCATATTCGATGCATAATCGCTTATGCATACGGACGCATCGAAAGTGTATATTACTTTACCCGAGCGGATAATCAACGCTTTGGCGCGGCATAGCGTCCGACCCCCCAAGGCGGGGGAGCGAAACCGCGCGCCTGCTGTTCGGAGGTTGCGTACAAATTATTAATCTCGGGAGGTTATTTCTTGCGGATATGCGACGGATGTAATAAGCCAGAAGGTGAGGGCGTTAAGTTTAGCGCCAAGCACCGCAAGTGTAACAAGTGCCGAAACACCCAATCTCGCGAGCGGTTAGCGGCCTATGGGCGTAAACTTCGCGAGAATATGACGGACGAGGATCGAGAATACCACCGGCAAAGGATACGTAAGCATCGCGAACGCAAACCGCACGCTCCGTTTTACACAACGTCCCGATACCTAGCGGCAAAAGCCGAAGTATTCTCGGACTTGACGATGGAAGATGCATACGACATCTACTTTACGGAAGATATTTGCAGTTACTGCGGTAAGGAGCGTGGCCCTGAAGATGGGCTGCGCTCTTTTCATATCGATCACATTATTCCGATGGTTCAGGGTGGCCCTAACAGCCGGTGGAATCTCGTAAAGGTCTGCGCAAGCTGTAACACATCGAAAGGATCGGCGTCGCTCTACGAATTCCGAAGCCGAACCGCTGATTTTACAGAGGATAAACTAAGCGCTGTAATTGACAGTATGGTTGAGCGCAGCGGGTACTCAATTGAGTATATTTACGAATTACTCACGCAATCGCACGAATTTGAAGCGGCATACCAACGGGAGCGGGCAAAGATGATCACGATGCTTGATAGAGCCGTCTGAATACGGGGGTTTAGACGTTTAAATCGCGCGGGAATGTTAGCACGCTTTCGCAGGCTTGGACGCCTAAATCTACGAGAAATTAACGAGAGGAAGGGGGACGCAAAATGTCCGCAGCAAAACGAAAACAACTCGAATCTAAACTTGACGGCCGTCAGAAGCTCGCCGCGCTCGCTGTGGTAGAACGGGAATTCGCGCCGGAAGATGAGCGTAAGGGTTTCGAGGAAATCGCAGCCGAGGCCGGAGTCAGTCGGAATACTCTTTACGAATGGCGCACACAGAAGAAGGAGTTTATCGATTACGTCAACTATATCTCGGATGACTTCTTAACCTCGAAACGGCCAATCGTATATAAACGCTTGATGCAGCTTATCGACGGCTCGCAGCCATCCGTAAAGGCTATCGACCTATTCATGCGGCGGGAGGGCTTGATTACGGCGCAGGTCGCAGTTGAAACGAAAGACACCAGCGCGGCGCGTACTAATGACGAATTGGCTGCTGAGATTAAAGAGCTAGACGCGCTACTAGCGGAGAGTGAATCCGATGGCGTGGGTTGATGGAAAGTGGCTCGGCCGATCTGAACGGGTAGCCCGTATGAAGCTCGTAAAGGAGCGCGGCCATAAACTCCAAGCGCTAGTCAAGTCCGGTAAGGCGACGGATTACCATATTGATTCGCTGCGGGCAACTCTTGATGAGTTGAGACGGCTTGTACGTATCCATCGGGCGGAGGAAGACATCGCCTATTTTACGTATGAATACTTGTCTGACGAGAATAATCCTGAGAATGACGATAACATCATCCGGCACGCTGAGGACGGAACGCTGCACGACCCGTTAGATCAGATAGCGCCGATCCACCGGGAATTCTTCGATCTTTGTGACTACGTAGATCACGTTGACCGTTCGGCACGCTTGGCTATCGCAGCCTCGCGAGGTCACTCGAAGTCTGGTGTATTCTCCAACGCGCTACCACTACACCAAGTCGTCTTCCGCAAGCGTCGATACGTCCTGGTTATATCAGAGACGGACGGCCTAGCGAAGAAGCTTATCGGATGGGTCAATAAGCAGCTTAAATTTAACGCCAAGCTTCGTGAAGACTTCGGCGTTCTTTTGCACGAGCGGAACACAGCGAACGAGCGGGATAACGAGGAAGCGTTCATTACGCTGTCTGGCGCACTGGTTGAAGCGTCGTCGTCCGGTAAGCAGCTTCGGGGTAAGAGACACGGTTCGTATCGGCCGGACCTTGTAATTGTTGACGACCCATCGTCGCAGAACAACGAGGGGACGAAGGATGCACGAGAAAAGCTCGTCCACTGGTTCAATTCCGTTGTGGTTCCGATCGGTACAAAGTCAACGGCGATAATTCTCGTTGGTACAATGGTATCGGCTACGGGGTTGTTGAATCACGTACTCAAACGTAAGGACTTCAAGTCCTCGTTCCACGGCGCGGTAATCCAGGAGCCGGTTAACCCGAAATTATGGGACCAGTACCTAGAGATTTACGGTCGGTCCGATACAGACGCGGAAGCCGATGCGTTTTATGAGGCGAATCAGGAAGCTCTAGAAGCGGGCGTAAAGCTTGCGTGGCCGTGGCGGTGGACTTACCGGGCACTGATGCACGAAAAGTTTAACATGGGGACGCGCGCGTACAACTCCGAGTTTCGGAACCTGGCGTTTTCGGAAGACGAGCAGTATTTCTTCCCGGAGACTTATGGCTATTACCGATTCGAGTACGATCAAGGCCGCCGGTACATTCGATACGAGGACTTGAAAATTCCGGTCGATGAATTAACGATTAGCGGAGCGTGGGATATTGCGCAGGGTAAGAACGCGCGGAGCTGCTATAACGCTGTCCTGACCGTCGGCCGCTATGAGAAGACGGGGCACATCTTTGTGCTTGACGAGTACGCGACGAAGGAGCAACCGCATGTCTATATCGACTTAATCGTCGAGAAGATTCGAGAATGGCGGCACGGCGTCTTTAGCGTAGAGACAATCAACGCGCAACACGAATTTTATCGACAACTGCAAGAAGCTTTACGGAAGGCGGGCGTAACGAGAACGCGCCTTAACGATATTAAGTCACATAAATCCGCGAAGGAAGAACGTATCGAGTCGCTGGAGCCGATGTGTCATAACAAAACATTGATATTTAACCGGGCACATACGATGCTGCTCGACCAAATGGCGCAGTATCCGCACGGTGATTACGTAGACTCGCTCGACGCGCTGCAACAGGCGGTCGAGAACGTGGCGCGGGCCCGCAAGAAAGTCCGCAACAAGCCAGCGATATTTTACCGATAGGAGGTGGGCAGTATTTTCGACTTGCAGGCGTATTACCGCGCCGTCGAAACGGAATATGAAAAGCAGACGGCCAGCCTCGATTACGACGCCTGGGCTGTTTTTTCTGCGAGCAGGAACCGAGCGCTGCGGGAGTATTTGGCAATATTACCGCCGAAGTCGGACGCTTACGTAAAGTGCCTCGTTGGAATGCTGTTGTGGTCGGAATACAACGGACACTTGGCCGGGCAGCCTCGGGATTACGAAAGCTATCGGCGGATCGCAGAATACAAGTCGCTGCTGGACGGAGAGGTTACGGTCGCAGAATTGTACGGAAAATGGATGGAAGGAGGGAGCGAAGATTGACCCTATCGTAACATCAACGAAATTGTTTCAGCCGGGCGCGCAGTACCCGCCGCCAAATGATATTGAGCGGATAGCGAAGTACAAACGAGCAGAGGCGATATATGACGGCAAATTGTTTGAGGTATTCGAGCGGGCGACGGAGTTGTTGAAGGACACGCCCGTAGCGAGCCAACTCGGTAAACTATACATCGCCGTAAACCTAATGGACGTACTTGTAAGCAAGCCCGCAGACTTGATGGTAGGCGATCCGCCTACGTTTGAGAGCGGAACCCCGGACGACTCGATCGAACAAAAGGCGCTGAATTCGATTGTCGAGGAAAACGACGTTGTTCAGATGATCCACGAAGTAGGTACGGGCAGCGGGATACGCGGAGACAGTTGGATTAAAACGTATTACGGGGCGCGGCAGGATTTTTCCGAAGTCGAGGCGGCGGGGCTGCCTGTACCGGACGTAAAGCGCGAAGCAATCCTCGAAGCAGTTGACGCTTGTTACGTGTTCCCCGAGCTTAGCCGAGGCAGCCGGAAGAAGTTTAAAGCGGTCAATATCGCCTATGTCGAATGGGTAACGGAAGCGACCGCGCTGTCTATTATTACGTCAAAGTTAACCGGACTCAAAACGAACTCAAAGCCGTATCTCGTCGTCGAGCGGCATTTACCGGGATTTATCATCTATGAGCGGTACAAGGTTACGCAGCTTGGCGTAAATACCGAATTCGGCGTGCCGATCCCGGTGTTCCGAATTGACGAAGCGGTACCTACGGGTAAGGACGAGGACGTAGTGGCAACCGGGGTTAATCGGCCGCTTGTTTTCCATGCGCCGTATAAGACGATTGATACGGACTGGAAGGGAACCGGTATGATCGAGAAACTCGAGTCCGTTTTGGCCGCCATCAACGACAGGCTCGTGCAGATCGACTATATTTTGTGGAAACACTCTGATCCGGTCGCTTACGGCCCCGATGACATTAGCGAGGACGACGGTACAACAGCAGTCCGTTGGGGAGGCGGAAGGTACATCCCGTTAGCTAAAGATGACGTGGTTCCGGGGTATATGACGTGGGAATCGCAGTTGGAAGGCGCATTTAAGGAGCTAGACATTTTGCTCTCCATCGTATTTATGCAATCCGAGACGCCGCAATGGTTATTCGGCACGACTGTAGCGGGCGCAGACAAAGGCGGGTCAGGCACGTCACATACGGACGGCGCGGCGATCAAGGCTCGGTTTATGCCGATATTATCCAAGGTCAAGCGTATTCGGACACACATCGACAAGGCTATACGAGATGCGCTGTGGTCTGCAATGGAGCTGGAGAATTACGCTAACCAGGGCGTAGCGGGCTATACGCCTTACGAGCCGGTATACCCAAAAATCAACTGGCGTGACGGTATTCCCCGCAACGAGAAAGAGGAGGCGGAGGTCTATCAGATCAGGACGGGCAACATGGCTACGCTTGACGCAGCATCGGCAATCAAGCGGATGGATGGCATAGACGACTTACAGGCGGCCGAAATCCTTGAGCGGATACAGGCCGACGACAAGCGCGTTAACGGCACCGTAGACGGCAGTGTGTTTAATGGCGAGCCAGAAGTCGTTGAGGTTGTTGATTAATGCGCTGGATCGTGACGAACAAAGGTGATCAACATTGTCGGGCGCTGGCTGACCGTCACTATTCGCGCCAAAAAGTCGGTTCTCCGCAATTTACAAGACCAGGCCGTAATCTCGTTTTGAAGACACCTGAAAATGACGCGGTGTGGGTTACGTGGTCAGGGATTCGCGATGACGGTGTGAACGCGTGGGAGTGTACCATTTTTCGTAACGAATCCGCTCATCTATCGTCTGAATTAGTCCGCGAAGCAATCGCAGTTACGCGGCGAGAGTGGGGAAGTCCTCCTCCAGACGGAATAATTACGTATGTCAATCAGACGAAAATACGAAGCACAAATCCTGGCTACTGCTTCAAAATTGCCGGATGGGTAGCGGTGGGGTATAGCAAGCGCCGTAAGTTGTTACGTCTTAAAGCACCGGAGGTGGTGTAATGGAGCCGAAATACGAAGCTGCGATAACCGCCCTGGTCGACGCCTACAAAGACGCCATCAAACGAATACGGGCCGAATTAAACCGGCTTGACATTACGAACATGAGTCGGGCGAACTCGACCGCCGCACTCAAGGCCGTGTCGGAAATACTGGCGGAGTTGAACGAAGAATCCGCGGCTTGGGTCGCGGGACACATACCGGAAGCAGCCCGTAATGGAATTATTACGACGCTGCTCGCGCTCGGCGTGGCCGATACGGTTGCGGCCGCCGAGAAGATTGTCAAGTTTAACCGGATCAACGCGAATATGGTTGCGGCAACTATCGCGGACACGCAGGCGGACTTGCTCGCTGTCACGCAGAACGTCGATCGTCGAATCAAGGCGGCGGTACGTAACGCGACGGCCGAGTCGATGCGGGCGAACATGGCCGCCGGTATTAACGGGCGGAAAACGCTAAGTCGCGACATCCTGACGAGTATACGGCGAGACTTAGGCGCGGCGGCCGAGACTGGAATCATTGACGCGGCAGGGCGGAGGTGGAAGCCAGAAACCTACGTTGACACCGTTGCTCGGACGAAGATGGCCGAGACGCACCGGACGGCCACCGTAAACGAAGCGGTACAGCGGGCGGCCTTCTACGGAGTGATTTCGCGGCACAATGCAACGGACGCTTGCGCGCGGTGGGAAGGCCGGATCGTCAAATTCGTAATGGACGCGCCGGGCAATTATCCGTACCTTTACGCGCTGCCACGTCGCGAGATATTTCACCCGAATTGCCGCCATACGGTAACACCTTTACGTGATCCTAATCGGACGCTCGATCTGGACACGGACGAGTAACGAGCCTGATCCCGACCGAACGTACACGTCGTTAAACTGCTACGGACACTTATGCGCGACGGCGCTAAAACGGATATGGAGGACGTAATCATGACGAAATCTAATGAAACTGACCGTAGATATATGCTTGCACTGGACTTGCAGACGTTTGGAGCCGACCCGGAGCCAGCGCCTGAGCCAGAGCCGGAACCAACGCCAGAGCCAAAAACGGTCACGATGACGCAGGAAGAGCTTGACGCGCTGATCACCAAACGTCTCGGACAGGAGCGTAAGAAATACGGCGATTACGACGAGTTAAAAACGAAGCTGTCGGAGTTTGAAAAGGTGGAAGATGAGCGTAAAAAAGCGGCCATGACCGAAGCTGAGCGAATGCAAGCGGAACTTGAGGCGGCGAAGAAGGCGGCAGAAGAAGCGGAAGGCAAGACAGTGGCTGCGCTCAAGGCGGCAAACGATCGCGTAATCAAAGCGGACTTTAAACTGCTTGCTGCGGCGGCGAATATTCGGGCCGATGCGCTAGAAGATGCGTTCTTGCTGGCAGATAAGTCGGGGATTACGGTAGATGACGGCGGGAACGTAGTCGGCGTAAAAGAGGCGCTGGAGGCGTTGGTGGCCGCGAAACCCTACCTTGTCGAAGCGCCGTCGGCAAAACCGAAAGAAATCGGCAGCCCGAGCAATCCCCCGAAAGACGAACGAAAAACGCTGGAGGCTCAGCTTGAGGAAGCGAAAAAGCTTAAACAGCTAGGCCGCGTTATCGAGTTGTCCAACAAACTAAACGGATTGAAATAAGAAGTCTGTCGGAATCCGGCGGGCTTTTTATTTATACAAAAACAGGTAATTACGAGGAGGAAATAACGTATGTCTCAACAATTTACGTATACTTACGATTTCAAGGATCAAGTCCGATCGCTGGCGGAAGGCATCTCGCTTATTATCGACGACGCGCCGACGCTGCTCGGTCTGGTCGGCATGAACGGCGAGTCTCTTACGCAGACAAAGTACGAATGGATGTCGGATAACCTCAATTCTAACCGCGCGAACGTAGCGACAGCGGCTAATGAGACCGCCACTTCGATTACCGTAGCGGCAGGCGATGGCGAGAAGTTCCGAATCAACTCCATCGTCGTTCATGGCGAGGAGTACATGCAGGTGACGGCGGTCGCAGGCGATGTAATTACGGTAGTTCGCGGGTTTGACGGTACAACAGCGGAAGCAATCGACGCTGGCTCTGAAATCCGTATTGTATCGCGTCCGCAACTTCAAGGCGCGCTGCCGGGCGTTGACGAAGCGCACGACCGTTACACCGACTTCAACTACACGCAAATCATCGAACGTTACGCTGCCGTGTCCGGTACTCAGTTGGCTGTACGCACTCACAACGTAACTAACGAGCTGAACTATCAGGTCGAGTTGCGCCTGAAAGAACTAGCGCGTGAGATGAACGACTGGCTGATTCACGGCCGCCGTATTCAAGGGCAGAAGAACGTACCGTCCACGTCTGGCGGACTGCTGTACTTCGCACAACAAAACGGAGCAGCTAAGGCGAATCTAGCGGGCGCAGAGGTATCGGCCAAGGCGATTAACGACTTGATGGAAGAAGTGTACCTGCGCGGCGGTAACGTGAATACGATCCTGACGAACACTGCGGGCGCTCGCCAAATCTCGAAATTGGCGAAGGATACTATCCGCACAGAGCGCACAGACACAACGACAGGACATCGCATTTCTACGTTCGTAGCTGATTTCGTCGGCGGTAACGAGGCGGTAATCGTAGTCGATCCGAACTTCCCGAAAAATAAGGTTGCGCTGTTTGACCGCAACATTATGAAGCTCTCCCCGCTGCAAGGCCGCGGTCTGTACGACGTTGACGCCTCCATTCCGGGCGCAGACTTCGTTGCTCGTCAGATTCGCGGCGAGTACGGAATTACGGTGAAGAACGCGAAGGAGAAAGTCGCGATTCTCGAAAACATCTCTACGTCGGTTGCGTAAGTTATGGCGGAAAGGGGCGGTTTCGGCCGCCCTCTTAACGATAAATCAACGGAGGTGTGACGAAAATTGGCGACATATAAAGGCGCGCCCAACTACTCCGTAAGCATTAACGGTAAAAACGTGCGCTTTGACTGGCTCGGAGAGTACACGACGGACGACGCCTCCGAGGTTAAAGTGCTGGACGGACTAGCGCCGCGGTGGATTAAACGTGTTGACCGAAAGACCGAAGAAGCACCGGAGGAGTTAAGAGTTGCGGAAACGCCCGAAAAGGTCGAAAAAGGCCCGGATAGGTCGGAACGCCCGCAACCACGCCGTAAACCCTCCGCAAAATAAGGAGGGAATGGCACATGCTTACGATTTCGGCTGCTGACGAGTATATTACGCTGTATTGTATCGACAACGAGGACTGGTTGGACGGGGACGCCGCGAGAAAACAACGAATAATAAACGTCGCAGAGCGTCACCTAACGCATAAGTACCCGAAGTTGACGATACCGGATAACGCGATATACGAGTTTAGCAACGAGCTTTCGATAGCGTTCAACGATGCGAACAAACTACAGCAGCAGGGGGTTGCGTCATTTTCCCTTACCAGCGTCGCATCTATGACGTTTAAAGATTGGGCGAAATCAGGACTTGACGCATGGATTTCGGACACGGTACTAGACTTGATTTCAGAAGCGAACGACGGCGTATCACTGTCTCGCCGGACGATTCGTTACACGACATTGTGAGGAGGCGGTAACTCATGCCGATGGGCATTTCGTTGCGCCAGTCAGTGACCGTATATCCGCCGGATTCGGACGACCCAAACAACCCCGTTCCCGGCTCCGATCCTTTTACGCTACGGTGTCGGTTTCAGGAGGGCACGGCGGTTGTATCGGATCAGCACGGTCGCGAGGTCGTATCTTCCGCGCAGATTTACCTCGACAAATTTGCGCCCATCGGCCCTGCTCACGAATACGAGTACTTAGATGAGACGGGCGAGTCGCGGAGGTATAGGACAATTACAACGGCGCGGAAGCGATGGATTAACGGTAAAACGGTACTAACGGTGGTGTATGTCAGATGAGTGCAAACGATATTAGCCGCAACTTGGACCGGCTCGTAAACAAGGTGATGACGGCAGCCGAGACAGGCGTACAGGATGCCTGCGACGATCTGTTACGAGTTTCACGTAACATAGCCCCGCTGGACAAAGGCACACTGCGGATGACGTCGTTCTCAGACGTCAAGAAGACGAGGGATACCGTCGAAGGCGAGGTCGTATACAGCGCAGTAGAGTCGGGACCGGGCGGCCGATTCAACTATGCGCTCAGGATGCACGAAATGGGCGAATACAAAAACCCGACGACGCCCGGAACCCGACCGAAATACCTCTCCGGTCCACTACAAGAGCGCGCTAACTTATACGATCAGATGATTAACGACGCGATCAGACGGGAGTTGGGCTAATGTTTACGGTAAACGAGCTGAAAGCTTCCGTTGAGGCCGCCGTACCGTACACGTATTACGTTAATGAGTTCCTGGCTACAGGCGCGGACAATTCGGCATATGTGCGGATTACTGGCGGGTACGCACCTTCGCAGTGGACGCCGCAGCTTCGGCCAACGTTCCAAGTCGTGGTTCGTGCGAAAACGGCGGTTCTTGCGGAGGCGACGGCATTAGCTATTTGGACGGCGTACCACCAACGGCGTTCTTTCAGCATCGGCACTCAGCGCATCGTAGCAACTTTTGCCGATCAGCCTGCGCCTCTCTATCTCGGAGTCGACGACAATAATCGGGCGCTGTACAGTGTTAATTTTACGGCAAGATTAATCAACGGCAAGACTTAACGGGCAGTTATTCGGGACTGCCTATTTGTTTTGTGACAAACGAAAGGGGATACGATAAATGGCAGCAAATGCGGAAAAAATCTCGCTAGGCCCGTGCAGAGTTACTTTTGACTTTGACGGAGCGGCGCCGGTAGTAATGGAGCAGACACAAGGCGGTGTAACGCTGACTTACGAAGAAACCACGCGGGATATTAACATCGACCAACTAGGGTCTACCCCGGCTGACGTAATCATTACGGGACGGACAGCAACGGTGGAAGTCCCGATGGTCGAGCGCGATCTAGAGAAGCTATCGAAGCTCATTCCAGGTGCGACGCTGGTCGTTGACGCGACAGACCCTACGAAAAAGCGCGTGGACATTAAGGCTACGATTGTGCAACGGCTGTTTCCATTCGCCAAGAAACTCAAAATTGAACCGCTGGATAGTTACGCAAAAGCGGACGACATCGTAGTGCTGCACAAAGCAGGGCCGCAGTCCAACCTATCCTACAGCTACACATACGATAACGAGCTAGTTACGAATATCACTTTCCGTGGTTTCCCGGCAGAGGACGGGTTGCTGATTTCTTTTGGCGACCCCGAAGCCGAAGCGTAAACGATAAACAAACGACAAATGGACGGTTCTTTTACGGAGCCGTCCTTTTAAATTTGCGCCTGACTGGAGATGAAAACTGCCGTGAATATATCACGATTATTCGATAAATCCGCCGTTCCTGCGGTGACCATCGGTTCCAAGCCGGTAACGATCCCGAAATTAACGATTGCCAAATGGCAAGAATTATTCGGCGTAATCGAATCACTGCCTCGGCTCGCTCTTACCGTTCTGGCAACGAAACACTCTGACCAATTTGTACCCGCTATCGTCGCGGCGGCTGGTTTGGCGATTGACGAATCCGTCCGCATCGTTGCAGTACTTACGGAGTTGGAGCCGGACTACATCCGCAATGAGGCTACGCCAAATGAGATTATCGAGTTTATCCGGCTGACGGCCGAACGTAACGACTTGGAGCAGACGCTAAAAAACGTCAAAGCCGTTCTCGGCCGGTTCCGAGCGCCAGTCAAGGACGGCAACAGCGAGGGATAACGCTAGACGAGTGGTTAATGTCGGCGGCGATCAGGCTCGGCGTCAGTCAGCGGGCACTCGAAGCGGAGTATTACATGATTGACCTGCCCGAGATATTACGACACAAGACGGCGCAGACGGCGGAGGAACGGCTAATGGCGTTGCAAATCGCGAGCATGAGTCAATCTACGGACAAGGATGCTTACGGGCGATTCGTGGATCACCTCAAGGCTGATTTGAATAACGGCAATAACAATGAGGTGCGCGGTGACCGGCTCGATACCGAAGGGTTAGCGAAACTAAGACAACGCATAGGCAGGAGGTGAGTAGATGTCAACGGATGTAGGCGAAATACGCGCGCGGATGGTTTTGGAGATGACGCAGTTTCGCCGCGAAATCGACGAAGTACGGCGTAATTTACGAGACCTGGAGGAACGAACGGACGGTGCGGGCGACAGCGCGAAGCGCACGGAAGGCAACGTAAGAAACCTGGGGATCGCGTTCGGAGCGCTGACTGCTGCAATGGCGGGGGTTATCGCAAAGTCCGTCGAAGTGGCGGCAACATTCGAGCAATCGATGGCGAAAGTAAAGGCGATTACAGGCGCGACGGCTGACGAATTCAAGCGGCTTCAGGATCAATCGCTCGAACTCGGAGCGACGACTGTATTTACGGCAAGCCAGGCGGCAGATGCTCAGGGATTTTTGGCAATGGCTGGATTTAAAACCAACGAAATCCTTGCCGCTATGCCGGGCGTTCTCAACTTGGCGGCGGCCGGACAAATGGACTTAGCGAGGACTGCCGACATTGCATCGAATATCCTTACGGGATTTCAGCTTTCTGCGGAAGAAACTGGCCGCGTTGTTGACGTATTGGCGCGCACAATGACGAACGCTAATACGAACATTGAACAGCTCGGGTATGCCGCAAAGTACGTCGCTCCTATCGCGGCAACTACCGGCGTATCCATCGAAGACACGGCGGCCGCTATCGCAAAATTGTCCGATGCCGGTATTCAAGGCGAAATGGCCGGTACGCAGCTACGTATGATGCTGTTACGGCTCGTTAAGCCAACGAAGCGCGCGCAGGATATACTCGATCAGTTGGGCGTATCGATTATCGACGAGGGCGGTAATATTCGGGAGTTTACGGACATTATCGGGTCGCTCGAGACGGCGTTCGGCGGGCTTTCCGAAGCGGCACGTACTCAAGCGGCGGCTATTCTGGTTGGCGTCGAATCCACTTCTGGCTTCCTGACGTTGCTCAATACGGGAGCCGACGAGTTGAAGCGGTTCTCGGCCGACTTGGAAAACGCGGGCGGCACGGCGCAGCGAATCGCAGACATTCAGCTCGATACGTTTAACGGCTCCGTAATCGCGATGAAATCTGCGCTAGAAGGCGTGGGCATTACGGTAGGTAACGACTTCATTCCGATCATGCGGTCGGCTGCCGAAGCTGTTACGCGGGCGTTGCTAGGGTTTAACGAGATGGACTCGGGTCTGCGTGTATTTCTCGTAACTTTTCCGCTACTAACGGGCGGAGTCGGGACTTTGATTACGGGAATTTACGGGCTGTATGCGGCACTACAGGCACTGTCTGCTGCCGGGATAATCGCAAAAGCCTCCCTTGGGTGGATTGCCGTAGCAGCGGCAGCGGCGGGAACTCTCGGAGCTGCGTTCATCTCCTACAGAGCCACTGCGTCAGAAGCAGCTAAAGCTCAAGCGGAATTCAACGCGCAGCTTGAAAAAGCCCCATTCGAGCGCACGGCAGAGGACGTAAATAATCTGCGTGACCAAATCGACTCGCTGAACGGCCTGCTCGTAAAACAGGCGGAACTTGTACGGAAGATTGACGAGGCACAGCCGGAGGGGTTTTGGGCGAATACACGGCGAGTCATTGCGGGTAAGTCGAGCGAACTCGTCATGATGGAGCAACAGTTGCGGAACGTAGAACAGCAGTTGAAGGTTACGTTTGACGTGAAAACACCAGAGGATGCAGCCCGCAGAATAGAAGAGTTGAACGGTCAAATCCAAAAGTCAATACCTGCCTTAGCCGACTTGTTGAAAGAGGAACTAAAGGACACCGCTGCTAAACAATCTCAGATCGAACAGACGGAGAAACTGTCCGACAGATACTCGGAGCTGTCCCGTCAAACGACTCTGACCGCCGCAGAAAAATCAGAACTTGCGCGTGTCGTCGGAGAGTTGACTGACAAGTTACCGGGATTAAGTACCGAACTGGACGAAAACGGTCGGCTGATTATTACCAACGAGTCTAGCGTAAGGTCGCTTATCACCGCGGAAAAGGACGCAGTTAATAGTACCGTTGAGAACGCGAAGAAGCGGACGGAAGCTTGGCGGATTGAGACGCAGCAAAAGCTAGATTACGCAAAGACACAATTGAAAGCACTGGCGGCCATCTCGGAGTCTGGAAGCAAAACGTTCTCCGGGCCTGACGATCCTTACGGGCTAATGGGCGATAATCCTACGCTCAAATCGGCGGCACTCTTTATGCGCCAAGTGACTGACGGTACAAAAACCGCCTATGAACGAGAAGTTAGCACGTACACAAACGCGCTCAACGATATTAACGGACTACTAGCAAAGCTGGATAGCGGAGACTGGAGCAGCGATTTCAGCGGGACGGGCGGAGGGCTTGGTGTAGGCGGCGAAGGCGACGTAGACTTTACGCGCTCTCTGCGTAAAGACAAATCCGGCGACAAAAAGGCGAAGAAGGAAAAAACGGCCGAGCAGATAGCACAGGAATCCTATCGTGCATCGCTCCAATATATCGAAAAGAAGCGGCTGCTCAATCAGATGTCGGAACAGCAGGAGCTTGCCGCTCTCGCCACGCTGGCGGATAAACACAAGAAGTACGACGATATTTGGATCGACGCCACGAAGCGCCGTAATCAACTTGCCGACCAAATGGCGGCTGCCGATAAGAAACGCGCCGATGACGAAACCCGCCGCCAAGAAGACGCAACTAAGGCCGCACAAAAGGCTGCCCGCGACAAATTCGACGCATCTGCCGAGTGGATTGACATGGAGACGCGCCGCATGACGGAGAAGGGCGAATCGGAACGTGACATTACGGAAATGCAGCTAGCGGCATGGACGCGGGTCAGGAACCGTTATGAAAAGGACTCCGACTTTTACAAGCGGGCGGATCGCGAAATGTACAACGCCCGAATGAGTCTCCGTAAGCAAGACGAGCAAGCAGCGAAGGAAGCTGCACAGAATGCCGAGAAGTCAACGAAAGAGCTTACGAAATCTGTCATCGACTCTATCGACAAACAGCGGAAGGCCGAACTAGAAGGGCTAGAAGTCCGTAAGAAGGCGACAAAAGATCATTACGACGATCTTTTACGCATCGTTGACGAGTACGAACGTGGCCGCGACCGAAAGAAAATCGAAGAAGAAGCGGAGAAATACCGGTTTGCTACCTCGGAAAAAGGTCGGAAACGGTACGAGGAGTTACAGGAACAGCTCCGTAAGATGGACGTCGAGGACAATAAGAAGGCGCTGGCAGCCGAGCGGGACGATAAACTCGCGGCGCTCGATCGTCAGAAGGCGGATATTGACTCGTGGTACAGCGACCTCAAGGCGACGATAGAAGACTTCAACGGCGATTTCATTTCGATCTATCAGACGACCGAAGACGAGAGGTTCGCCGCATTTGTCGAAACTAACGCCAAAATCAAAGCGGAAATGGAGCGATTCAAATCGGAAATGGCCTCGATTACGGCGGCCGCGGCCCCGGCAATCGACCCGTATCAGCAATCGCTCGTCTACCAAATGCAAGCGAATAGCAACGCTTGGAAATCGGCAGACGCGGCGGGCAAGCAACGGCTGGCGGCGGAGAATCAGCGGTTAGGTACACAGGTCGGAGCCACGTACAACAGCGGCGAGGGACGGTGGTATAAGGACAGCGTGCCGCTGTATCATACCGGAGGCATTGCGGGCGAACAGCCGTTTTCTGTCGGTCAAATGCTCATGCCGGACGAACTGACGGCGATCCTACGGCGGGGCGAGGTTGTGTTAACTCCAGAGCAGATTACGCAGCTTGTCGGAGGTCGTGCGGCTGCGGCGGGTACCGTCCATATCGAAACACTTGTAGGTATGCAGGTTAATGAGCCTACGATTGAGGATAACGTTGATCTTAACGCTTATGGACGCAACGCAGGCGAGGCTACGGCGGAGATGCTTCGCCGGGCAATAATCGGAGGAGGTGGCGGTGTTAGGTGATCGGATACGGGTTTACATACCGTGGAAAGCATAGCAGCACGCTCGGCGTCAACCTGCTCAACTATACCGCCAACTCCCCGGAGCTGCGGGAGTACGAGGATGAGGTTGACGGGTTGCCTGGCGTTATTGATTACGGAACTGAATACGGAAAGAGAGCAATTGACGTAACCGTAGACATTGACGTAACCAGCGATCAATTCAAGGTACGACAAAGCCAAATATACCAATGGCTCAAGCCTACGCAGGCGGCCGGGATACTCGTTTTTGACGACGTTCCCGACCGCTTTTATTTTGCCAAGTTGACGGGGCAGCTTCGGCCGGAACAGATCGGACAGTACGGACAATTTACGCTCACTTTCAAGTGTTCCGATCCGTTCGCCTACGGACCCGAGCGGATTGAGGAGTATGTAATCACAAGTCGGCCAAGTTCTCGGTTGCTTACTTCGGACGGCACCGAGCCGACGCCGCCGGAAATCATCCTCGTAAACACCGGGACGACGACAGTCCCGAAGATTGTCCTAACTAACGAATATCGCCTAGAAGGAGGCTAACGCATGATAAGCAATTGGCTCGCACAGCAGCTATTAAACGCAACATTACGAGGGATCGCATTTACCGCGCCAACAACCGTGTACCTCGCCTTATACACGTCCAACCCGACAAAGGCCGATACAGGCACGGAAGTAAGCGGTGGAGGTTACGCAAGGCAGGCCGTAACTATGTCGGCACCTACGGTAATTGACGGCAGCTACACGGTGCGCAACTCGGCAGATGTGCCGTTCCCAGTCGCTACAGCCAATTGGGGCACGGTGTCGTATTTCGGGATTCGGACGGCGGCGACGGGCGGAAACTTGATGTATTTCGCGCCGCTTGAAAATCCGCGCAGCATTCAGTTAGATGACCGTTTTATCATCGCGCAGAACAAAGCGCTCGTCCGATTCATCCAACCATAAGGAGGCCGTAATCAGTGGAACTTAAACCGATGTATAAAGCCGTTGCTAACTCGTCGCCTACAGAGTTGTCAGCGGCTATTAACGATTCAGTCACTACGATTCCGCTGCTGACCGTGGCGGCTAGTACCATACCGGATGCGCCCGGCTTGATTACGATCGGCACAGACAGTAACGCGGAGACGATTCAATACACGGGCAAATCCGGTAATACGTTGACAGGATGCACGCGGGGGTTCGGCGGGACGACTGCGCGGAGCTGGCCAGTTAGCACGAAGGTAGCGCGGTACTATACGGCTGCTGATCATAACAACATGGTCGATAATATTACGGCGCTGGCGGAAGCGACCGAAGAAGCCGCCACCCTCACCACGCAGCTCCAGCGAGGGGTTAACAAGATCGAAACAGATCAAGCGAGCCTATTGGATGGGTATGTGTACGGGCGGACGGATCTTAACCTGCTCGGCAAAGATGGAGGCTGTGAAAGCTTAACACCGTTTCAGGCCGATGCAAGTGTATCGGTGTCAACGGCTCAGAAGCGGAGTGGAACAAGCTCGATAAAGGTTGTCGCCTCAAATTCCCATGCACTTGCCTATAAAGACTACAACTATAAGCTTGATCCAACGAAATGTTATCTAGTTGGGGCGTGGCTGTATGTTGAGTCCTATACAAGCGGGGGATTTACTATAAGGTTATTTGATTCAGGAGGGGCAGCTTTAAGGTACGCAACAAGTCCGGCCGGGTCTGGGCTGGTCGTCGGGGCGTGGAATTTTGTCCACGTGAAAATACCGACATCCAATACTATTACGTCTAACGGTTTCAGGATGTATATTGGCACAACAGGCGAGTCAACTGGGGTTATTTATTTCGATGAAATCCGTATCTACGAAATCAGCGCGTCAGAAGCAGCAGCCATCGGCACAACGCTGACTGGCGAAGCAATCGACGCAGCTTATCCGTATGTCGACGGTATGCAATCGCTACGGGGCGCACTGCTGGAGCATCCGGGGCGTAACCTTGTACCGCCATTCGGGCGCTGGTCGCTACATGCCAATGCTGCTGCAACGTCAGCATATGAGATGACGCTAAATGCTACGGCAGCAAACCAAGCAAGCACTGTCGAAATAACCGTGCCGCCAAGCAGCCAGATAACCGTTAAAGCTGAGTTATCGGGAGTGGGGCGGATTAACTACGATTCGATTAACGCTGCGGGCACGGTAACTTATTTGGGCAATCTCACGCTAGTTGGCGTAAGCTCCAAAACGTTCACTACTCCCGCTGATTGCGTCAAAGTGCGGATAACGTTTTATAGCACTTCGGCAGGAGCAGCAGACATTAAGGAGCCTTTGATCATATTGGGCGGTCTCTCCGATCTTCCACCGTCATTCGTGCCGCGAGAGGATCAGCGGATTACCATTGACGAAACCTTGCGAAGCCTGCCGTCAGGTGTACGGGATGAGGTGCGATTGGCTACGCAGGAGGTTACGCGGCTGGTAGGGAGCATTGAGCTTACTGGTGCGCTACCTGCCGTATTTTCGTATTCGGCATCTGGACACAAGGGCATTGCCATCCCCAAAACTAACATTGGCGATTACGTGGAGGGAACCGGAGTGGGTATCCGGTATGGTGGGGTAACGCTACGAAATTCGACGGAGGCTTTTCTGTCTCCGACAATTGGAGATGCATTCTATTTCCGTAGTTCGATTTCCAATCTGTATCTATCAATCCCTAATAGCATAAGCGGATGGATAGACAGTATTAACCCCACACCTAACGCCATCAAGGCGCTGCTCAATGGCTGGAGGGCGCGTAACAGTAACGGTACGACCTATACGGGGTGGATTTCCAATCTCGATGGCTCAGAGCCAGCCACGCAAAGCGAAGCCTACGTTGCCGCCAACAAAGCGCCCGGCTGGGTAAGCTACGGCACGCTGCAATACCAGCTCGCTAAGCCTGTCATAGAGCCTGCGAGGATCGAGGGCGTGATTAACCTGCATCCGGGGGTTAATGCGCTGACGATGCAAGAGGGGGCGGTGCTGCGGGAGAAGGCTAATCCATCTTATTATGTATCAGATGGGCGCTATTACATCAATGGAGCCAACGTCAGCACCAAATTGTCTTTGCGCGTGGATCGGATACTCGCTGTGTACAAGGATGGAGGTATTGACGTGAAGTGGCAACTTAACAATCATACCGTCAATATACCTACCTATGGTAATCAATCAGCAAGCATAACGTCAGTAGACCGTGATCCTAACGCCGATTACTACGTCACCTACATCGCCCTAGACCGATACACCTATTCAGCGGGCATCAACGCTGCTACAGTCAGTTACGCGGGCAATATAGGCTCTGCGGTATCTGCCAATACGCAGCAGATTGCGAGGTTGACGGGGCGTGCGGACGTAATCAACCGTAATCAGACGGAGGACGGGGCGCATATCGATAACTTGCGGTTGGATCTAGATGACCTGCGAGATGACCAATTGGGATTAGTGTTAGGGTTGGGAGCGTTGGAGACAACTAGCGCTAACCGTAACGGCTATGGGACAACGGCAGGCACCAGTACGGCCTATACGTTGACACTAAGCCCAGTGCCTACGCTCGCGGGTGGGCTGCGCGTAACAGCCAAAATGCATGTCGCGAATGGAGCTAATCCGACGATCAATGTCAACGGATTAGGTGCTAAGCCGATCCTCAAGCCATCCGGTGTTGCTCCGGCTGCTGGATTGCTCAAAGCAGGTTCCGTTTACACGCTCGTCTACGATGGCTCAAATTTTTTCTTGCAGGGTGAAGGGGGTGAGTACGGAGACGCCGTTGCGGCAGACGTCCTGTCCGGCAAGACAATCGGCACAGAGACGGGGCTAGTGACAGGCACGATGCCTAACCGGGGGGCAGGCGGTACGGTAACACCCGGCACATCGGCACAGACTAAGGCCGCGGGCTATTATAGCAGCCCGATTACAATAGTTGGTGACGCTAATCTTGTTCCCGCAAACATACTAACGGGCAAAAAGATATTCGACGTTCCAGGCGCGGCTAAGCGGGTAGTCGAGGGGACGACTTACTGGGTAGACACATCCAATTCGAGCAGCATAACGGTTACGGGGTTAGGCTTCAAGCCGCGGAAAATAAACATCTTGTATTTTTACAGTTCCTTTACGTACTTTTCGACCTACACCGATGAGAGCCAAAGATACTTTATTGCAGCTATAGCTACGTCTACCTCATCATTTTTGAAGGACACAGGGATTATCTGGTCTGTTACCAATGACGGCTTTGTAATGACGGTCGACTTTCCGCGAGGCATTCCAACTGTGCCGGTTTATTGGACAGCGATTGAGTAGATATATAGGCTCCTAACGGGGCCTTTTTATTATGGGGAGGTGACGCCTAATGCTCGGAGCATTTGACCGCTTACCCTTCGACCGCGCCCCCGACCTTACAACGAGCATCTATGGAGGCGGTACGGTATCCGTGCAAACGGACGTATCAGGCAGTTTCCTTCGGCAGATCAGCGGAGGCGGTAAGGTTGAGGTAGGCGTACAGGCATTTGCGGAGTTCCTTCGGCAGATTGTCGGTGGCGGTATGGTATCGGTACAGACGGAAGCCGCGGCGTCGTTCCTGCGCGAAATCAAGGGCGGCGGGAGCGTGTCCGTTAATGTCGAGGTGTGGGGCGATGCGTACCGTAATCACGTCGATAGGATCGAGTTGACCGGACCATTCGCGCCGGGGGATAGGATTGTGATTGATACGGCGAAGCTGCGCGCGACAAAGAACGGCGTATTCCTCAATTACGACGGCGACTTTCCGATGTTCTACCCCGGCCCGAACGAAATAACGTACACAGATACGGCTACTGGCCGGACTTGGGCGGTAAGAGTTACGTACCGTGACCGCTACATTTAATATAAACGGAAGGAGGCCGCGGGCTTGACAATATCCCCTTGGCGTTCCCGGCTTGAGCTGCATACCGCGGCTGGCCGGGCTGTTTTGGCTGCGGCAAAGGACGTAATGGTGACGGAAGTCCTTAACGGGGAGTATTACGTTACCTTTACGTACCCCAAGCAGCCCGACGACTTGGAGCGTTACGAGGCGCTACTCGAAGATAACGAAGTTCGATTTCCCGCCGCGGTCGAACGGGGCCAGCACTTCACCATTCGCAAAGTTGACGAGTTTCGGCGCGGGCTGCAGATATACAAGTCGGTCGAGGCGCATCATGTCGCGTACAACCTCAGCAAGTATTTTTACGACGACTATATCGACTTTGCGGCCGCGCAGCCGTTGGAGTCGATGCTGTCTCGGTTAGGTGCGGGCACACCGTACTCGTTCGTCATTGAAGGCTCCTTCGCCCCACAGGACATTTTCGAGTGGGGCGAGGATACCCGCGTAAACCTGCTGCAAAAGCTGCGGGATATTTACGGCGCGGAACTATCATTCGATAACTACGAGATTACGCTCACCTCGCGCAAGGGCGGCAACTATGGCTCCGAAGTCCGATACCGGAAGAACTCGGCGGGCATTCAGCGGACGTCGCATTCAATGGAGCGGATCACCCGGCTCTACGGGTACGGAACAAACGGGCTGACCATTGAAGGTCTGCCGGGGCGCTCCGTAAAGTACATCGATAGTCAGTATTTCGATCCGGCCAATCCTTACGAGGGCAAGATTGAGTTCCCGGAAATAGACGACCAATCGCGCCTGCTTGCCGAAATGCAGAAGCACCTAGCAACCGTCGAGCTGCCGAAAGTGTCCTACGAAATTGAGTTCGTCCAGCTCGAAAAAGCGGATAAGGATTTCGAGGCCGAGCGTATTCGGGGCGTAGGCGATACGGTGACAGTTACGGACGAACCAATGGGTTACAAGTTCGATGCTCGCGTACATCAATTCGTCCGGTATCCGTTTGAGCCGAGGCGGGCGCGCGTGACTTTATCAAATTTCCGCGAACTAACGACGGTCGACTATATCTTCCGAGCGACGGTCGGCAGCCGTAAGGCTATCGAGTACACGAGCCGGAACGCCGTAATCAAGGGGATCAAGTATGACGATTCCATTACGATAGCTGACGGTTTCGGGATTACGGTGTCCGACGACTTCAACCGCAAAAGGGTAATGCTCGGGCAGTATGAGCCGGGCAAATACGGGTTGATCGTACTGAACAAGGCAGGCGGGCGGACGATCGGACTAGACGACGATGGGAATGCGCTCTTTTCCGGTACATTGGTCGCGGCGGCTGGTACGTTTACGGGTACGGTGCAGGCGGGCAATATCGTAAGCTCGTCGATCAATGGCGGCTCGATTACGGGGACGATGATGTCTGCGAGTAGTATTTTCGGTGGAATGATTACGGGTACTGAGATGACCGGAGGACTGATTCAGACGCGGGCGGCCGGGCTTTATCCGCGGATCGAGTTAAATTCCAGCGGCAACCTACTTACGGCTTCGTCCAGCGCGGGTAATTCGTTTGCTATTAGCCCAAATCGTGACGGAGTTCCAAGTTTGTATTTTACGAGCGGAGGGACTATATCAGCGTACATGCAGTATTTGGCCGGATACGGGTTGATGTTAAATGCTTTTGGGGGATTCGTCAGTATAACCCCATCTCGTCAACTCTACTTATCCCCCGGCTCCGGGTATTCCGTTTATGTCCCGTCCTGGTCTCGGCTAGTCGAGGAACTAACCGGGAGGACGTTGCAACAGGAATTAGACGGGCTCCAGACTGCTTGGGCTTTACAGGCTTCACAGATCACGAACCTGCAACAAAGAGTAGCAGTCCTCGAATCCTAATGGTATAATTTGCGTAAATATACCAGAACGGAAAAGGAGTGTGTTACGTATGAAGAAATTTGTAGTCGGGATCATTGTCGGCGTGGCGCTTACAGTGTCGGTCACAGCAGCGGCCGATTCCGTAAGCCTACTCGGAAAGAAAATAACGAGCGAGACGGAAGTATACTTGGACGGGAAACTGTTCGACACTGCACCGGTCGTTGACGGAACCAGCTTGGCACCATTGCGGAAGGCTTACGAGACGGCCGGATACAAGGTTACGTACAAGGAACGTAAAGTATACTTGGAGTCTCCAGAAAAGGGGGTCGAATCTGTGACGGGAACAATCCCAGCGCCGACACCAGTACAAGTCGAAACTCCTGACGTGGTTGATCCGAAGTTTATCGAAATGCAAATAGGTAAAACCGCAGTTGAGATTCAGACACAGCGCATTATATCTAATCCGGAAAACGGATTCTCGAAGGAAGAACAAGAAGATGCGAAGAAAAAAATTCCCGAGCTTGAAACGAAACTGAAAGAGCTTAAAGAAAAGCTTGCGGAAGTAGAAGCCACTCAATAACCGCAACCTAACTTCACATTACGTCCAAGGATCGTCTGCAATCGTAGGCGGTCCTTTTTGCGTTCCCACAAATATACCGGAGGTATCACGTATGGCACAAATCACGCACAAGATCGAATTTCTCGTTAACGCAGCGGAGCCAATCCCCGAAATTGCGTCCGTAATATCAACGCTCTTGCAAATGCATCCCGGACGCGAGGCCGAAATCCTGTCCGCAGTTAAAGCGGAAGTTGCGGCGGCGTTGCTGTCGTATCAAGAATCGGAAAAATCCGAAAAGGGCGAGGTGACCGAATAATGAACTTGCTTACGATTAACCCAACGACGGCGACGGCAGCAGGTGGACTAGGCGCGATTATCGGGTTTGCATTCGGCGGATGGTCGGAGGCGCTGACGTTTTTACTAATCGCGATGGTTGCGGACATTATTTCCGGCGTAACGGCGTCCATAAAAGAGGGTCGCGGCCTTAACTCGGCTGTGGCTTCGGTCGGGTTCGCCAAGAAAGGGCTGGCGTTCCTTGTAATCATCCTCGCGCACCGAATCGACGTACTACTCGAATTGGACGCGGTTGTCATTACGGCAGCCACGTATTTCTATCTGGCAAATGAACTCGTCAGTTTCACGGAAAACATCGGGCGAGCTGGCGTGTCGCTACCGGATAAGATGGTCGATGTAATCGAGGTATTGAAGCGTAAAGGCGACATTAGCGACCGGAAAGGGGACGATAAGCAATGAAAATAGCAATCGACGCAGGGCACGGCCCTAACACGGCGGGCAAACGGTGCCCCGACGACAGTATGCGGGAATTCTCGTTCAACGCGGCCGTTGCTCGTTATTTACGGGACGGCCTGGCTGAATACGGAGGTGTTTCCGTTTTGTTCTCGCATGCCGATGACGGGAGCCGCGACGTACCGTTAGCGGAGCGTGTCCGAGCGGCTAACGAATGGGCTGCGGATATTTTCGTATCGATCCATGCAAACGCCGCCGGAAACGGTTGGAACGATGCTAACGGAATTGAGACGTTCGCAGCCGTCAACGCCTCGGCCGCTTCCGTCAAGCTAGCCGATGCGATTCAGCGCCGGTTGATTACGGAGACTGGCCGCCGGGATCGCGGCGTGAAGCGATCGGATTTCTACGTAATCAAAAATACCGCCATGCCTGCGGTGCTGGTAGAAGCCGGATTTATGACGAACCGCGCGGAGGCCGAGCTGTTGAAATCGGACAACTACCGAAAGAAGGTCGCGGCGGCTATCGCGGCAGCAATTGCGGATGTATACGGACTGAAACGGAAAGAGCAGAAGGGGGCGGAAAGTGTGTCGTCAACAAGAACGGAAGCTAACATAAAAGTAAACGGCCGGGCGTTGGCTGAGAAAGGTTACGTTGAGAAGGGCGTCACACACGTTCCCGTTCGCGCCGTTGCCGAAGCGTTGGGCGCGCGGGTTACGTGGGACGGCGTGACGAATACGGTTGATATTACGAAATAAGTCGATAGACTCTCATGGTGCTGCTCAGTACGATCACATTATAATAAGTAGAAACCCCGTACAAGGGTCACCGCCTAGCAGTTGCAAGGGTGCGCTCCTACGTGCTATAATTTGAATCGTACTGAGCGGAACTTTTGGAAAAACCGTGTAACTTAGCGGGAAACCCCACGTTAAACGAATGGAATACATAGGGCAGTATAGGGTACATCGGGGTATGGCGCAGCCTGGTAGCGCGCACCCTTGGGGTGGGTGAGGTCGCAGGTTCAAATCCTGTTACTCCGACCATACATAGTATTGAATCGACTGCTTTCCTGATGGGCGCATGTGTTCGGGGAAGCAGTTTTGCTTGATGGACAGCCCTATGATGGGCTGATGAACGGGTTGAATGAAGGAGGCGTGGAGATGGAGCCGACTAATGGTGAATATATTGTAATCAAGGCTCATGAGCAGGGTGTGCATGTCATCGGCTTAACGAGGGGACAGAACACCAAGTTCCACCACACTGAAAAGCTGGATCGCGGTGAAATACTTATTGCTCAATTTACGGACCACACTTCCGCAATCAAGATTCGGGGCAAGGCTACGGTTCTAACCAAATACGGAACCGTTGAATCAGACGATTGAGCAGGCATAGCCTGCTCATTTTTTTTGTACAATACAGTATAGGAGCATGATTATATCACGGTCATTTAACCTATACTGGAGGGAAACGGATGAGGAGTGCCTGGAAGCGAATTGCTCTTGGCGCAGGGCTAGCAGCAGCAGCTTCGCTTCTGCTCGGCCTGCTGCCGATAGCGGGCCACGTTGCTGGCAAGCAGCATCAGCCGCTAGCGGTGTTCCGCCAGGAACAGCCCCGCCTGCTCGCCTCGAGCAATGTAGTCGATGTGCTGGGGGGTCTGGAGCTTAGCCAGCACATCAAGCGTGTGCGGTGGAGCAGCGGCGTGCTGTCGATCGATCTGGCGGCTGCCAAGGATGCGACGGCGAGAAGCTTGAATCAGGATCTGCTGGAGCTGCTTCGAGTGAGCTTCGTGCATCTGGACAATGTAGAACGGCTGCTCGTTCGGGTGCTGGAGCGGCAGAAGGAAGCGGGCATCGCTGCGGCAGACGATGCACAGCAGGAGATTCGCTGGGCGCTGCTGCTGGCATCGGATGTGAGGCGCACCGACCCGCAGGTGGCGAGCTGGGTATCTGCTCCCACTGCAGATGATCTGCTGCTGCCTCATTGGCAAGAAAGACTCAGGCTCGTCTACACACCGCTATGGCGGGAGCGCTTCGGCGCCAGTACACGTTGAGTTCACTTTATTGCTGGAGTCGGCTTTTGCAGCCGTGCCGCGGGCGTTCACTTTGGTCAGAACATATGCTTGACTTTACAAGTTGTGCTATAATAATTTAGATATCGGGCTCAGTATGCTTGACTGCGCTGTTCGGAGGCTTGTCCCATGGAAACTTATCGCATACCAGAAATGGCTAGCAAATATACCAACTATGATATGATTCGGAACTACACAGAATTGCCGGCCTTCCCGGATTACCGCGTTCGCCTGCTCTATGCCTTCCTGTCTGATGAACGTGAGGCAGGGCGGCATGGCGAGCTGTATGCGCTCGCGGTCTCGCTTGTTCAATTAGGCCTGGATACCCATGATTTAATTGATACCGATACGGAAGACAAGCCCGAGCAAGCGATGCGCTCCAGGCAGCTTAAGGTGCTGGCAGGAGATTACTTCAGCAGCCGCTTCTACCATCTGCTGTCCCAAGAGGGGCAGATTGATGTCATCAAGAAGCTGAGCGGTGCCATCTGCGAAGTGAACCGGATGAAGATGAGCCTGTACATGCGGATGAAGCAGTTGCGATTGACGGCGGAGGATTATCTTCGCACCTGCATTAAGCTGAAGACAGAGCTGTTCGAGGTGTTTGCCGGCATGCTGGAGGAAGGCAATCGCGGACAGTGGCCTGAAATTATGTACGGCTTTACCCGCTGTGAAGTCATGGCGGACGAGTTGGAACGGATCGAAGTGGCCGGGAGATTTAAGGGAAGCTGGGCATATTGGCATGTGCTCGAAGAAGGAACCGAAGAAGAGAAGCGTCGGCTGCAGGATAATGCCGAGGAAGAATGGATGGTTAGAGAATTGTTGGCAAAGTATCATGTTCGCAGCCAATTGAGCTTTCAGCTTGCGCAGGCCGTGGAGCATGCGCAGTCGCTTGCCAAACGGCTGGATTCGAACAAGCTCGTTCAGGAATTGCAGCGAATCGGAGATTCCTTTCTTCAACCATTGGCCACTGCTCCGGCATTTAACGAGATGAGGTGACAGCATGGACTCCAAGTCCAAGGAGCAGTTCGTACATTCCGTTTTCGAAAATATTGCTCCCAAGTACGACATGATGAATAACCTGTTAAGCTTCCGCAGACATAAGGCATGGCGGAAGTTTACGATGAAGAAGATGGCAGTGCAAGAAGGTGCCACGGCGATCGACCTGTGCTGCGGGACATGTGATTGGACGATCGCGATGGCTCAGGAGAGCCGCACAGGAGCGATTATCGGTCTTGATTTTAGCGCCAATATGCTGGAATTCGGTCAGCGCAAGGTGAATGAGATAGGTCTGAATCAACAGATCACGCTCGTCCAAGGCAACGCGATGGCGCTGCCCTACGAGGACAATCAATTTGATTATGCTACGATTGGCTTCGCGCTGCGCAACGTGCCTGATCTGAAGCAGGTGCTGCGCGAGATGCAGCGTGTGGTCAAGCCAGGCGGCAAGGTGGTCTGCCTGGAGTTGTCCAAGCCGACCTGGCAGCCGTTCAAATCGATCTACTACTTTTATTTCCGGAAGGTGCTGCCGATGCTTGGCAAGCTGTTTGCCAAGCGCTATGAGCAGTATAAATGGCTGCCGGACTCCCTTGTTCATTTCCCGGATATGAATCAGCTCGCCGAAATTTATCGTGAGGTTGGACTGAAGCAGGTGAGTGTCTATCCGTTGACCTTTGGCATCGCTGCGCTGCATATCGGTACGAAAGGATCGGATAGACCATGATTCGCAAAATTGGCATTTTTCTTGAAATGATCAAATTTGAGCATAGTATTTTTGCTTTGCCCTTTGCTTTTGTCGGCGCCATTCTTGGCGCTGTTGTTTTGGAGCAGCGTCTGCCGCTCTGGTCTGAGATCGGTTGGATCATCCTTGCGATGATCGGAGCACGCAGTGCCGCTATGGGCCTGAATCGGCTCATTGATCAGGCCATAGACCTGCGCAACCCGCGCACGGCTAATCGCGCGCTGCCTGCTGGACTGTTGAAGGCCGGCGAAGTACTGGTATTTATCGCTATTTCATTTGTGCTGCTGTTCGTTGCTGCGTTCCGTCTCGACCCGCTGTCGGTGAAGCTGCTTCCCGTAGCGGTCTTTATGCTCGTTATCTACTCCTATACGAAGCGCTTCACCTGGCTCTGCCATGTTGTGCTTGGCCTGACCATCGGCCTGGCTCCACTAGGCGGGTGGGTAGCAATTACCGGCCGGATCGACGCCACAGCATTGCTGCTCTATCTGTCGGTCGCGCTATGGACGGCAGGCTTTGACATTATCTACGCTTGTCAGGACGCCGACTTTGACCGTGAGGAGAAGCTGTACTCGATTCCTTCCCGCTTTGGAGTGGCTACAGCGCTGTGGATTGCCCGCATTTTCCATCTCGTGACGGCTGTCGGCTTCATCGTGCTGTTTGCTGTGACCGATCTGAGCTGGGGCTATCTGGTTGGAACATTGATTGCCGTGGCGATCCTGTTCTATGAGCACACACTGGTCAAGCCATATGATCTGAGCAAGCTGAATATGGCATTCTTTACGATGAATGGTGTGCTCAGTATGGTAATATTTGTATTTACCTTATTCGACCTGGTGGTGCTGCGCAAATGGTAAGCGGAGCAGCAAGGAGAAGATGGGCGGTAGGCATTACGGGAGCCAGTGGCGCCATCTATGGCGTGACGCTGGTTCAGGAGCTGCTTGCCCGCAACATTGAGGTGCATCTGGTCATCAGTGAAGCAGGCTGGCGTGTGCTCAAGGAGGAGCTGGGATGGGAGACTGCTCATCGCCAGCAGGCGCTGCAGGCACGATTCGGTCAGGAGCTGGCCGAAGGGCGGCTCGTGTTTCACCCGAATGCCGATATTGGGGCCAGTATCGCGAGCGGCTCTTACCGGGTGGAGGGGATGGTGGTCATCCCGTGCTCGATGGGTTCATTGTCCTCGATCGCGACAGGCGCTTCGCGCAATCTGCTGACCCGCGCTGCGGACGTGGCGCTCAAGGAGGGACGCCGCCTCATCCTGGTGCCAAGAGAGACACCGCTGCATGCCATACATCTGGAGAACATGCTGAAGCTGGCTCAGCTCGGCGTAGTTATTTTGCCGGCCATGCCTGCATTTTATAATCATCCGGCTTCACTGGACGACATCGTCCGCTTCGTCGTTGGCAAGGTCATGGATAGCATGAGGCTGGAGCATGAGTTGTATAGAAGATGGGGGGAACCTAGCGATGAAGGATAACCGTCCCTTTCGTCTGGGTCGCATCGATTACGCGAATGCCTGGCCGCTCTTCCATTACATCAGCGAGGAGACGGCGGATGGTCTGGAGATCGTCCGTGACGTTCCGAGCGGGCTGAATCGTGCGTTGCAGACGGGTGACATCGACATGTCGGCGATCTCGTCTTTTTCCTACGCTGAGAATGCTGACCGTTATTACATTCTGCCGGATCTGTCGGTCAGCAGCCCAAGCCGCGTTAATTCGATATTATTATTTTTGAACAAGCCGCTGGATGAGGTGCTCTGCGGAACGATAGCCGTTACCAATACGTCGGCGACATCCGTGAATTTGCTAAGGATATTGATGGAGCAAAGGTTTGGCGGCGCGCCGAAATATGTGACTCAGCCGCCCAATCTGGATGCGATGCTAACCAATGCAGATGCTGCGCTTCTCATTGGCGATCCGGCGATCAGGGCTTCCTGGCAGCAGCGCGGAGGAACGGTGCTTGATCTGGGCGAGCTGTGGCGCAACTGGACAGGGCATGGCATGACCTTCGCGCTCGTCGCTGTGCGCCGGGAGCTTGCACCATCCGCAGCGCATGTAATTGAAAGAATCTACAGAGCGATGCAAGACAGCAAGCGCCGCAGTCTGCAGGAGCTGGAGCCTCTTGTGAGCAAGGCACGTACCCTAATTGGAGGGACAGCGGAGTACTGGCACCGATATTTTACCGAGCTGAAATTTGATTTTGGCCCCAGGGAGCAGGCGGGTCTGCAACTGTATTATGATTATGCCTATGAGCTGGGGCTGCTGAAGCGCAAGGTGAAGATGGAATATTGGCCCACTATATCTGCTGTACAGGTGAACGAATGAAACTACTGGATTTGTATGCAAAAATGAAGCATGATTTAAATGTGATCGAGGACGAGCTGGAGAATAGCATGACTTCTGACCATGCATTGCTTAGCGAAACCTCGCTCCATCTGCTCAAGGCCGGGGGCAAGCGAATTCGTCCGGTGCTCGTGCTGCTGGCGGGCAAGTTCGGGGAGTACGATCTGGATCGTCTCAAAAAGGTGGCCGTAGCGCTGGAGCTGATCCATATGGCATCGCTGGTTCATGATGATGTCATAGACAATGCCAAGACGCGAAGAGGACAGCTCACGGTCAAGTCGAAATGGGACAACCGGATTGCGATGTACACCGGGGACTACATTCATGCCAAGGCGCTGTTAATCGTGACTGATCTGCATCATCAGCAGCTCCATCAGATGCTCTCCAAGGCAATGGTGGAGATGTGTGTGGGCGAGATGGAACAGATCCGTGATTTCTTCAATACGAAGCAGACGGTTCGCAACTATTTGCTGCGCATTCGACGCAAGACAGCGCTGCTCATTGCGATTAGCTGCCAGCTAGGGGCCATAGCAGCGGATAGCGACCGAAAAACAGCGCTCGGATTGTACAAGTTCGGTTATAATGTAGGCATGGCATTCCAGATTAAGGATGACCTGCTCGATCTATGCGGTACAGAGAAGCAGATTGGCAAGCCGCCTGGTTCGGATATTCGCCAGGGCAACATAACGCTGCCTGTGCTGCTGGCGCTGCAGGAGCCGCATCTTGCGCCATCGCTGGAGGCGGAGATCGCTCGCATACGGGAGGCGGACGGACAGGCCGATACGCGCCAAGCGATCGCGCTGATCAAGGGCAGCCGCGGCATTGCCCGTTCAGAGGAGCTGGCAGAGAAGTATATCTCCAAGGCGATCATGGCGCTCGATCAGTTGCCGCCGATACCAGCGCGCAAAAATCTGGCTGACATAGCAAGGTTTATTGCCAAACGAAATTACTAAAGGCAGGGGAACGAACATGGAAAGAACCTTTTTGATGGTGAAGCCCGATGGCGTGCAGCGCGGACTCGTTGGGGAGATCGTCAGTCGCTTCGAGAAGAAGGGGCTGCAACTGGTTGCTGCCAAATTTATGAAGCTGGATGAGGAATTGGCCTCCTCCCATTATGCGGAGCATGTCGGCAAGCCATTCTACCCGAAGCTTATCGAGTTCATTACGTCAGGACCTGTGTTTGCCATGGTGTGGCAAGGGGATCAGGCGATTGGACTGGCCAGGGCGCTGATCGGCAAGACGGATGCGCTGGTGGCTGCGCCGGGAACGATTCGCTCGGACTTTGCTGTACATACGAATTTCAATCTCATTCATGGCTCGGATTCCTTGGAGAGCGCGGAGCGCGAGATTGCGCTGTACTTTAAGCCGGAGGAACTGATTGATTACGAGCATTTGATGCAGCGCTGGATTTAAGCGTGCAAGCAAGCTGTGCCATTAGCATCCAAGGGGGAAGCGGCTGTGGAGGATCAGGATTTTGCACTGTTTATATCGAGGATCAAAGAGAAGACGGCGATCGATCTGGGGCAATACAAGGAAGCTCAGATGAAGCGCAGGCTGACGACGCTGCGCATGAAGCATGGCTATATGACGTTCAAGGCTTATTGGGAGGCGTTGCAGACCTCGCCCAAGCTTATGGAGGAATTTCTGGATCGGATGACGATCAATGTGTCAGAGTTTTGGCGCAACCCGACCCGATGGCTCGCCCTGGAGCAAAAATTCATGCCGGAGCTGCTGAGGGACAACAAAAGCTTGAAAATCTGGAGCGCCGCCTGCTCGACGGGCGAGGAGCCGTACACCTTGGCGATGATTCTTGATCGACTCGGCGTCTTGGAGCGGGCCTCGCTGCTGGCGACGGACCTGGATGCAGGTGTACTGGCCAAAGCGGCCAGAGGAGAATACGCTGACCGCTCGGTCAAGGATGTTCCAAAGCCCTATCTGCAGTCGTATTTCACGAGCCAGGGGGATACATATACCGTTACTGACAAGCTCAAAAAAGCGGTTCGCTTCAAGCAGCATAACCTGCTGCATGACCGCTTCGAGGGGCCGTTTGACCTGATCGTATGCCGCAATGTGATGATTTATTTTACAGATGATGCCAAGCAGCAATTATATCATCATTTTTCCAGAGCTCTGCGGCCAGGCGGCCTGCTGTTTGTCGGCAGCACGGAGCAGATTTTCTCTCCTGCACAGTATAATCTGGAGACAGTGGAAACCTTCTTCTACCGCCGCACCCCGTAGGAATATTCATTTCCAGCTTCTCCAATACTAAGCGCAGGCGAAGGCCAAGCGAATGTTTGGAGGGAGAGCATGGATAAGCGAACCGTAGTCGCTGCTTACCGTCGAGGCTATATTAATCTGCAGGAATGCGCGCAAATATTAGGGCTGGATAGTCTGCAGGTGCAGCGCATTATTGAGGCCTCCGGTCAGGCTGTTACAGGCGAAGCGGACAGCAAGCGTCGTCTTGCGCTTGCTGACCGGGCTATGCGGGGATAGAAGCAACAGGAGGATAAGGGGTATCGTCCGGCGTGATGGCGCAGGGAGGATACCCCTTTTCCTTGTCAACAGACAAGAGCATATACTATAATGAGCAAAGATATTGAGGGCGTTGCCAGTTGAAGGAGGAAATGAATTGAGCTTACGTTATTTGACAGCGGGCGAGACGCATGGGCCGCAGCTTACAGCTATCATAGAAGGGTTGCCAAGCAATCTGAGCATTGATTTTGAGGAGCTGAACTTTCAGCTTCAGCGTCTCCAGAAGCGACATGGCCGCGGTCGGCGCATGCAGATCGAGAAGGATACGGCGCAGATTGTCGGCGGTGTGCGCCATGGCAGAACAACCGGCGCTCCTGTGGCGCTCGTCGTGGCCAACAATGATTGGAAGCACTGGACATCGGTGATGAACATCGAGCCGATCGAGGGCAGCGATGAAGAGAAGCGCCGTGTGCATCGTCCTCGTCCGGGACATGCTGATCTGAATGGCGGCTTGAAGTATGACCTCAAGGATCTGCGCAATGTGCTCGAGCGCTCCAGCGCCCGCGAGACGGCTGCCCGTGTGGCGGTGGGAGCAATCGCCCGCCAACTGCTGGCGGAATTCGGCATTAAGGTGGCCGGTCAGGTCATTCGGATTGGCGAGATTGAGGCGCCGCCTCATTCCCTGCCGATCGATGAGCTGATTGAGCGTACAGAGCAATCGCCAGTGCGTGTCGTCGATAAGGAAACCGAGGAGAGAATGACGGCCTATATTGACCAGATCAAGGCGGAGGGCGACTCGATCGGCGGCATCGTCGAGTGCATCATCGAGGGCGTCCCTGTCGGACTGGGCAGCCACGTGCAATGGGATCGCAAGCTGGACGGACGGATCGCTCAGGCCGTTGTCTCGATCAATGCGTTCAAGGGATGCGAGATCGGCATAGGCTTTGAAGCAGCGAAGCTGAGAGGCTCACAGGTGCATGACGAGATTATGTATGATGCGGAGCGCGGCTATCACCGGGCGACGAATCGTCTGGGCGGATTCGAGGGCGGCATGACGAACGGCGAGCAGATCGTGGTGCGCGGGGTCATGAAGCCGATCCCGACGCTGTACAAGCCATTGCGCAGTGTCGATATCGATACGAAGGAGCCGTTCACAGCGCAGGTGGAGCGTTCGGATAGCTGCGCGGTGCCGGCTGCGAGCGTCGTGCTTGAGCATGTGGTGACCTGGGAGGTTGCCCGCGCATTTCTGGAGAAATTCGGCGGCGACTCGATTGAGGAGATTCGCGCCAACCTGAACAACTACCTTGAGCAAGTGGGGCGGTACTAAGATATGAGAGAACTGACAGTTGATTTGGGAGAGCGCTCCTACCCGATCTACATCGGAGAGGGAGTGCTGAAGGATATTGCTGCCCTGTTCGACAAGCATGGCATAAGCAAGAAGTCGCCGCTGCTTATCGTATCGGATACGAATGTTGCTCCCCGTTTTTTGCCGCAGATTGAGGCCAGTCTGGCGGAGGGCGGGTACAGCACGGTCTCCGCTGTTGTTCCTGCAGGAGAAGCGTCCAAGTCGATCGCTCAATTCGAGCAGCTCATTACAGTGGCGCTCGAAGCGGGGCTTGACCGCAACTCGGCGGTTATCGCGCTTGGCGGGGGCGTAGTTGGCGATCTGGCTGGCTATGTCGCTGCTGCGTACATGCGTGGAACCCGCTTCATTCAGATCCCGACGACGATACTCGCGCATGACAGCAGCGTAGGGGGCAAGGTAGCGGTCAACCATCCGCAAGCGAAGAATATCATTGGCGCCTTCCATCAGCCGGAGATGGTGCTGTATGATCTACTTACGCTGCAGACGCTGCCGCCACGCGAGGTGAGAAGCGGGCTGGCAGAGGTGGTCAAGCATGGCTTGATCTGGGATGCCGAATTTGTAGATTGGATCGATGAGCATGCTGACAAGCTGCTGGCGCTTGACCCGGAGGCGCTCGGCTATGCCCTGTACAAGGGCTGTGGCGTCAAGGCCTCTGTCGTCTCGCAGGATGAGCGGGAGAATGACCTGCGGGCGATTCTTAACCTCGGGCATACGATAGGTCATGCGCTGGAGGCTGTGGCGAACTACAATGAGCTGCAGCACGGAGAGGCGATTGCGATCGGCATGGTCGGCGCAGCACGACTAGGGGTGGAGCTCGGCGCGCCTGCCGAGGTATACGAGATCACGAAGCGAGTTCTTCAGCGTGTGGGCCTGCCTGTCGCGGTGCCGCAGCATCTGGATACCGACGAGATTATGAGCGCGATGATGCATGACAAGAAGTTCAAGGAAGGCCGGATGGTCTATATTATACCGACGGCGATCGGCAAGGTCGAGATTAACAAGGCGATGTCAGCCGATAGCGTCAGGGCAGTAGTGGAGCAGTTGAAACAGGAAGGGTGAGCTTGAAGTGAGTGTGCGGGGTATTCGAGGGGCAACAACAGTAGAAGTCAATGAAGAGGGCGTTATTTTGGCGGCGACCAGCGAGCTGCTGCAGGAGATCGTGAAGGAAAACCAGATCATTCCGACAGACATTTGCAGCATCTGGATTACGGTGACGCAAGACCTGGACGCGACGTTTCCGGCCAAGGTGATTCGTGAGATGGCCGGCTGGGAGCTTGTTCCACTGATGTGTTCGCTGGAGGTTCCGGTCAAGGGGAGCCTGGAGAAATGCATTCGTTTCATGGTTCATGTTAATACGGATAAGCAGCAGAGCGAGATTCGCCATGTCTATCTGGGCAGAGCGCGGGCGTTGCGACCGGATTTTAGCGGCAAATCCTAATTGTATGGCGGTTTTGGTTGACGATATGAGCTGTGGTGTTGTATAGTGGAATCATTATTTGTTATGCATGAGTTGGATGGGCATATGGGAATGAAGCATGAGGCTGTGTTCCATATCCATCTGCGTCTGACTGCCGGGTTCTCCTTCAGAGGAAGGGGAGGCGGAAGACAGGCGAGCAGAGCAGAGCTAGCAGTGTTTAGAATAGCCGAGATGAGCTAAGTGAGTAAGCCAGATGAATAGCAGATGGGTCTTTCGAGTAACAAGCCGCCGGTCGTGTAAGCGCCATGGCTTGGTAGAGATACATCCCGCGGCGGATCGCCGCCTCCTGCAAGCGTGTTGACCGGAAGGACAGCGCCATTGTAGCAAGGGAGGGATGTCATCGTTGGAGCCTGCTGTTACTGCGCTTTCCTGATCTGATCGTATATTCGCTCCTGCTGCGGCAGGAGCTTTTTTATTGCTCATTCTGCTGAGCCAGTCCGGTGCTTCAATCAGACGTTATTCATTTGAACGAGGAAGGGAAGGGATGAGGGCGATGACAAACGAGCTGCAGAAGGTCATGTCGTTGGCTGGTGAATATAACTTGATTCCGATTGTACGCCACGCGATGGCGGATACGGAGACGCCAATCCGATTGTTTCAGCATTTTTATCGCGAGAAGCGGGCATTTCTGCTGGAGAGTGTAGAGGGCGGGGTCAAATGGGCGCGTTATTCGTTCATCGGCACGGATCCGTTCATGATGATTTCGGGCAAGCAGGGCGAGATGGTGATCGAGCAGCATGGAGAGAAGCGGGTGTTCAAGGATAAGCCGATTGAGACGCTCAAGGCTTACCTGAGCAGCTACCGCAGTCCGGCAAGCGACGAGCTGCCGCCCTTTACGGGGGGAGCGATCGGGTTCTTCGGCTATGATCTGCTGCAATATTATGAGAAGCTTCCTGCCCATCGACTCGATGATCTCCAGATGAATGATCTGCAATTCATGTTCTGCGACCAGATTATCGTATTCGATCATTTCAAGCAGCAGTTGCAGGTGATCGGCAATGTGCATATTCCCGAGCAGGCGACAGATGAACAGATTCGCAGTGCCTATGAGACGACCGTTGCGAAAATTACGGCTGTACTGGAACGGCTGCAGCAGCCGCCAGCCTTGCCAGTGATGGCGAGCGGCATCGTGCCGGCTGATCCTGAGCTTGGCGAGGTGCATTCGAATGTAACGAAGGAGCAGTTCATTGCCAATGTGGAGCAGGCGAAGGAATATATTCGATCAGGCGATATTTTCCAGGTCGTTCTATCCCAGCGGTTCAGCATCGAGACAGAGGTTGATCCGCTGCAGGTGTACCGTATTCTGCGGACGATGAATCCGTCTCCATATATGTATTATCTGAAAATGGACGATGAGGTCATTGTCGGCACATCGCCAGAGGCGCTCGTCAAGGTGGATCATGGACGGGTGGAGACCCGGCCGATTGCAGGCACGAGGCCGCGCGGCAAGACACCGGAGCAGGATCTGCAGCTCGAGCGTGAGCTGCTGGCCGATGAGAAGGAGCGAGCGGAGCATCTTATGCTGGTTGACCTGGGACGCAACGACATTGGCCGCGTCTGCGAGTTCGGCTCCGTAACCTGTGATTCCTATATGGAGATTGAACGATACTCGCATGTTATGCATATCGTCTCCAACGTCTCGGGCAAGCTGCGCGCTGACAAGGATTTCTTTGATGCCTTCGTCTCCTGCCTGCCTGCCGGAACGGTATCTGGCGCACCGAAGCTGCGGGCGATGGAGATTATCGCCGAGCTGGAGAATGAAGCTCGCGGCGCTTATGCAGGAGCAATCGGCTACCTGGGCTTTGGCGGCAGTCTGAATACATGCATTACGATCCGCACGATTATCTTCAAGCAGGGCAAGGCCTATGTGCAGGCCGGAGCCGGAATCGTCTGGGATTCGGTGCCAGAGAGCGAGTACATGGAGACGGTCAACAAGGCGATGGCGCTGCTCAAGGCCATCCGCGCCGCAGAGCTGATGTTTCCCGTTCAGTCACCGGCGCCGCAGGACGGAATTAAGGTCACGAATATCGATTACCATCTAAAAGCGTAGGGGGCGGGGATGATGACGATTGTAGGAATGCAGCAGGCGCTGGCCAGAGTCGTGGGCGGAGAAAGCCTGAGCCGCGAGGAAGCGGCTGCTATCATGGAGTTGATCATGAACGGGGAGGCGACCTCGGCGCAGATCGCCGCACTCGTCACCGCAATGCGGATGAAGGGCGAGACCGTCGACGAGATTACCGGCTTCGCCCAAGTGATGCGTGCCAAGGCGAGCCGTGTAACCACGGAGCAGGAAGGGCTGCTCGATACGTGCGGCACTGGCGGCTCCGGCATTCATAAGTTCAACATATCGACAGCCTCGGCCATTATTGCCGCCGCGGCGGGCATCCGCGTCGCCAAGCACGGCAACCGGGCGATGTCCGGCAAGGCCGGTTCAGCCGACGTGCTGGAGGCGCTCGGTGTCAATATTACGCTGACCGCAGACCAGGCGGCGCGCTGTCTGGATTCCATCGGCATCTGCTTCATGTTCGCGCAGCTCTACCACCCTTCGCTGCGTCATGCAGCCGGGCCACGCAAGGAGCTGGGCATTCGCAGCATCTTCAATATGCTGGGGCCGCTGACCAACCCTGCTGGAGCGGATCGTCAACTGCTCGGCATCTACGAGCGCTCGCGCACCGAGACGGTGGCTGGCGTGCTGCAGCAGCTCGGGCTGAAGCGAGCGATGATCGTCAGCAGCCATGACGGGCTGGATGAGATCAGCCTGTCAGCGCCGTCCCAGCTTTCGGAGCTGAACGGTGGGGTCATTCGCACCTATGATATTACGCCAGAGGAGCTGGGCCTGCGCCGCTGCACCCTGGGCGATGTGATGGGCGGGGATGCCGCCGTTAATGCAGGCATTATTCGCCGGGTGTTCAGCGGCGAGGAGCGGGGAGCTTACCGCGATATTATCGCAGCCAACGCCGGGGCATGCATCTATGTAGGAGGCGCTGCCTCCTCGCTGATCGAGGGCGTACAGCAAGCACAGGCGATTATGGAGCAAGGAGCCGCACAGCGCAAGCTGGAGCAGCTAATACGGACGACAGGAGAGTTGGCTCATGTTTCTTGATAAAATTGTTGCAGTTAAACGCAAGGAAGCAGATGATCTTGCGGAGACATTCTCTTTGGCAGATTACGAGCGTCAGATTGCCGCGATGCCGCAAACCCGTGGATTTGAGCGGGCGCTGACTACCGGACGCCGCCGTGCGCTGGGTCTGATCGCTGAGGTGAAGAAGGCTTCGCCATCCAAGGGGCTAATTCGCGGCGACTTCGATCCCGTTCAACTCGCTGCCATCTATGAACGTCATGGAGCGGATTGCATCTCGGTACTGACAGATCAGGATTTCTTCCAGGGGAGCAACGCGTATCTGACCCAGGTGCGGGAGCAGGTGAAGGTACCGCTGCTGCGCAAGGACTTTATTATAGACTATCGCCAAGTGTACGAGGCTCGTGTCATCGGTGCGGATGCTGTGCTGCTGATCGCGGCAATCCTCAGCTCCAGCCAACTGAATGAATACTATGATCTGGCCAAGTCGCTCGGGATGGATGTGCTCGTGGAGGTGCATGACCGCGAGGAGCTGGAGGCGGTGCTGGAGCTGAATAAGGCGACGCTGATCGGCGTGAACAATCGCAATCTGAAAACCTTCGTAACAGATATTCATAATACAGAGCAGTTAATAGATTTGATGCCGAAGTCGGTGACGGTCATTAGCGAGAGCGGCATCTCTACTCCGAAGGAGATTGATTACTTGCAGGGAGTGGGCGCGCATGGCGTGCTTGTCGGCGAGCATTTCATGCGGCAAGCAGATGTCGGCGCTGCCGTCGAGCAATTGATGGGCCCGATCGATAGAGCATGAGTGTCCATATCAAGGTATGCGGCTTGAAGGAAGCGGAGCACATCCGGGAGCTGGAGGGACTGGCGATCAGCCAAGTGGGCTTCGTGCTGGCGCCCAGCCGCCGTCAGGTTACGCCGCAGCAGGCAGGCGTACTGGCAGGCGCAGTGGGGCTGCTGCGCAATGGCAAGGGGCAGCGCATCGAGACAGTAGGTGTCGTCGTCAATGCATCGCTGGCGGAGCTGTCGGCGATTATCGATGCTGCGCCGCTGGATGTGCTGCAACTGCACGGGGCCGAGAGCCCGCAGCTATGCCGGGAGGTTCGCGAGCAGCTTGGCGTGAAGGTATGGAAGGTGTTCTCGCTTGCCGCAGGCGCGGCAAATATAGAGGCAGAGGAGCCGCAGCGTCTGCTGCAGCCCTATGCAGGTACGATCGATGGTGTGGTGATCGATACAGCCGGAGGCGGCACAGGGCAGGTATTCGACTGGCACAGCATCCCCGCCTACAAGGCGGCCTGCAGGCAACTGGGATTGCCCTTGTATGTGGCTGGCGGTCTGCACGCGGGCAATGTCGGCGATCTGCTGGCCTACGAGCCGGATGGCGTAGATGTATCGAGTGGCGTAGAGACGAATGGGATGAAGGATATAGAGAAAATCAGGGGATTTGTTGAAAGGGTGATACGGCAATGAGTCAGGTACCTGACAAAAACGGGCGCTACGGCAAGTTTGGAGGCCGCTACGTGCCAGAGACATTGATGAATGCACTGTTCGAGCTGGAGGAAGCGTTCGATCACTATACGAAGGATGAGCAATTCAATACGGAGCTGCGCTATCTGCTCAAGCAATATTCCGGCAGACCAACGCCGCTGTATTATGCGGAGCGGCTCTCGAAGCATCTGGGCGGTGCGAAGATCTATCTGAAGCGCGAAGACCTGAATCATACAGGAGCTCATAAGATCAACAATTCGCTGGCGCAGGCGCTGCTGGCCAAGCGAATGGGCAAGACGAAGGTTATCGCCGAGACGGGCGCAGGCCAGCACGGGGTTGCATCAGCGACGGCCGCGGCGCTGCTCGGTCTGGAGTGCAAGGTGTTCATGGGCGAGGAGGACATGAAGCGGCAGCAATTGAACGTCTTCCGCATGCGGCTGCTTGGCGCAGAGGTGGTGCCGGTGACGTCGGGCACGCGGACGCTCAAGGATGCCTGCAACGAGACGCTGCGCTACTGGGTGAGCCATGTGACGGATACGTATTATATTCTCGGCTCTGTGACGGGCCCGCACCCGTATCCGAAGATGGTGCGCGACTTCCAGCGGATCATCGGGGACGAGACCAGAGAGCAGATGTTGAACGAGCAGGGCAAGCTGCCGGATTATGTGGTGGCGGCGGTCGGCGGCGGCAGTAATGCGATCGGTATCTTCTATCCCTTCCTCAAGGACGAGTCGGTTCGCCTGATCGGAGCTGAGGCAGCCGGCAAGGGTACCGAAACGATGGAGCATGCAGCCACGATGACCAAGGGGCGGCACGGCGTGTTCCAGGGCTCGCTCAGCTATGTGCTGCAGGACGAGCATGGACAGGTGCTGCCGGCGCATTCGATCTCGGCTGGACTGGATTATCCGGGCATCGGGCCGGAGCACGCCTACCTGAAGGACAGCGGCCGTGCCAGCTATGAGCCGATTACCGATGTGGAGGCGCTGGAGGCGCTGCAACTGCTGTCGCGCACCGAGGGCATTATTCCTGCGCTGGAATCGGCCCACGCGATTGCACAGACGATGAAGCTGGCGCCAACTCTGGCTGCCGACCAGACGATTGTCGTCAATCTGTCAGGGCGCGGGGACAAGGACGTTGAGGCTATTATGGGGTATTTGGAGGGGAATGCGCATGAATCACATTGATCAGACGTTTGCTGCGTTGAAGGAGCAGGGCAAGACAGCGCTCATGCCTTTCTTGACGGTAGGCGACCCGGATGCCCAGACGACGATTGAGATTATTCGCAAGCTGGAGGAGGCGGGCGCGGACATTCTGGAGCTTGGGGTGCCTTATTCTGATCCGCTCGCTGACGGCCCAGTTATCCAGCGTGCTTCCGGTCGCGCGCTGGAGCATGGAATTACAATTACGGAGTGCATCCAGGTGGCTGCCGACGCGCGGGCAGCGGGTGTCAAGCTGCCCTTCATCCTGTTCACGTATTATAATCCGGTCTTTCAGCTTGGTCTGAAGCCCTTCTTCGAGCTGCTTCGCGGCAAGGGGATCAGCGGCTTGATTATACCGGATCTGCCGCTTGAGGAGGATGAGGAGCTGCGTGCTATGGCAGAGCAGGAGAACATTCATCTCATCCCGCTGGTGGCGCCAACCTCGCGGGAGCGTATTGCCCAGATAACGGGTCGAGCCAGAGGCTTTATCTACTGTGTGTCCTCGCTCGGCGTAACGGGCGTCCGTTCGGACTTCCATGCCGGTATAGACAGCTTCCTGAACGACGTGCGGCAGTCGACCGACCTGCCGATTGCGATCGGCTTTGGCATCTCCTCCAGAGAGCATGTCGAGCGCTTCTCGCAGCAGTGTGACGGCGTTGTAGTCGGCAGCGCGATCGTGAAGCGGATCGAGGAGGCGCTGCCGCTGCTGGAGAGCCCGGACCAGCGCGAGCAAGGATTGGAGCAGATTCGCGAGTTTGTGCAAGAGCTGAAGAGCGGAGCGTAGGGCGAGTTTCTCAACCCGATCAAGGATCATTCGCCGCCTGTTCGTTTATGATCATCCCGTAAGGCAATCACGTATGCACAGCAGCATGCCAGAGCGCCGGGCGGGATGATTTTTGACTTTTCATTAGGGCGTGGATGTGAGAGAATGAGAAGGATTATGTTCTGATAGGGAAAGAGAAATTCAATGAGGTGATTGTAGTGCAGCCCAAGAAACATATCGTTCATCTGCCTGTCTATCAGCCAGGCAAGCCTGTTGAAGAGGTCAAGCGCGAGCTGGGATTGACCGAGGTGATCAAGCTGGCCTCCAATGAGAATCCATTTGGCTGTTCGGACAAGGCCAAGGAAGCCATAGTAGCCGAGCTTGCGAATACAAGCATATACCCTGACGGAGCCAGCGTCTCGCTGACGGCTGAAGCTGCGGCGAGGCTCGGTGTCGAGACGAATCAGATTATTTTCGGCGCCGGCTCGGATGATGTGATTCTGATGCTGGCGCGCGCGTTCTTCGTGCCTGGCGACGAGACGATCATGGCGGATCAGACCTTCGCCCAGTACAAGCATAACGCCGAGATCGAGAATGCAACCATTATCGAGGTGCCGCTCAACAATGGCAAGCATGACCTGCCAGCGATGCTGGCGGCTGTCACAGATAGAACCAAGATCATCTGGATCTGCAATCCGAATAATCCGACAGGAACGATCGTTACACATGATGAGCTGGAGCAGTTCTTGCGCCAGGTGCCGCCTAGTGTGCTGGTCGTGCTTGATGAGGCCTATTGCGAGTATGTCTATGATGAGGAGTTCCCGCGCGGCCTTGAGTTGCTGAAGTCGTACAAGAACCTCGTGCTGCTGCGCACCTTCTCCAAAATCTATGGCCTCGCTGCATTGCGCGTCGGCTATGGCATCGGGCACCCGGAAGTAATCAGCCTGATCAATCTGGTTCGCGAGCCATTCAATACGAGCCGTTTCGGACAGGCTGCCGCTAGGGCAGCGCTAACAGACGAAGAGTTCGTCGCTCGCTGCCACGAGCTGAACAAGCAGGGCATTGCCTATGTAACCGGCGAGCTGGAGCGGCTCGGTCTGAGCTACTTCCCGGCGCATGGCAACTTTGTCATGTTTGATACGAAGCATCCTTCCGCACAGGTATTTGATGGCCTGCTCAAGCGCGGCATCATTTCCCGTGCCAAATGGTCGAAATATCCGACCCATATACGGATTACAATCGGCAGCCGCGAGCAAAACGAAAGGTTCATCGCTGCGCTGGAGCAAGTATTGCAGGAATTGGCGGTGCAGGTGTAGACGATGACAACTATAGCTATATTCGGTGTCGGCCTGATCGGAGGCTCTCTGGCACTGTGCTTCAAGGGCAAGCCTGGCCTTCATGTCATCGGGCATTCGATTCGACCGTCGTCCGTAGAGAAATATGTACAACGCGGCGTTGTGGATGAAGGAACAACGTCGATGCAAGCGGCTGCAGAAGCTGCTGATTTCATCTTCCTCTGTGTGCCTGTAGGCAATCTGGAGGAATATGTGCAGAAGCTCAGCAGCTTCAAGCTCAAGCCTGGCTGTATCATCACCGATGTCGGCAGCACCAAGGCGTCGGTGACAGCCTGTGCGCGCCGTTACCACCTGGAGGGGGCGTACTTCATCGGCGGTCATCCGATGGCCGGATCGGAGCGCTCTGGCGTCGAAGCGGCCAGCTCGTTTCTGTTCGAGAACGCCTACTATGTCCTCACGCCAGATCAGGATGCTCCGCCGGAGGCTGTCGAGCGGCTGCGCACCCTGCTGGAGCATACGCGGGCGCATATCGTCTTGGTGAATGCGGTGGAGCATGATCAGATTGTCGGCGCGATCAGTCATCTGCCGCATATTATTGCCGCGCTGCTCGTGAACCAGGTTCGCGGCTATCACGAAGGCAATCCGCTCTATGGCTCGCTTGCGGCAGGAGGGTTCCGCGATATTACCCGGATTGCATCAAGTGATCCTGTCATATGGCGTGACATCCTTATCAACAACCGCGACGTAATGCTGGAGCTGCTATCCGACTGGCAGCAGGAGACCGAGCGGATGATCGGTATCCTGCAGCGTGCAGACGGCGCGGCTGTGGAGAAGGCCTTTGAGCTTGCGGGCGAGTTTCGCAGCCGTCTGCCGGAGCGGCGCAAGGGCATGATCCATTCGCTGTATGAATGCTATGTCGATGTGCCGGATCATCCGGGCATTATCGGCCGCATCGCCACGGAGCTTGGCAATCATCGCATTAATCTGAGCAATCTCCAAATCATTGAGAGCAGGGAGGATGTGCCTGGCGTGCTGCGGCTGTCCTTCCGTGAGCAGAGCGATCTGGATGGGGCTGTGGAGCTGCTGGAGTCGCTAGGCTATCATACGCATTATTAATCCGAGCAGGGGCAGGCTTGAAGGTAACAGAGTCTGTCCCTGCACTCTTAATGCTGCAGCGTTGTATAACGGCGGCCAGCAGAAAATAATTTCACAAAAAATGAAAGCGCTTATTGACAAACTGAAAACGGATACATATAATAAAAGTACAGTATGGTTTCTCTCCACTCCTATCCAAATACTTCTTGCCTTGCAAATAGGCAAAGAGCCGCTAATTAGCGGCTCATTTTTTTTTGGCGAATTTCCAGTTTGCAGCAACCTTTGATTGGCCTTCGTCGTCTGTTAGGTTGGAATATGCGGTGAAACGTCAATTTCTTATACAAATCTTAAGGTACGCTTCTCGAAGGATATGATACAATAGAGATAATTGTTTGCCGCGAGCTATTATTCCTCGATGATTTCGATTTTTTATTCCTATACCGCAACTTTTTGCTCCCGATTCGGTACATATCTATAAGCAATGCCGAACTGGGTAGATCACTCCGAGGGCCAAGGAGGGTCGCACTTCATGACCGATTCCCAGTTAATTAGAGAGATTAAGGATGGCAACGTACAGCTTTATTCGGAATTGATGCGACGCTACCAACGCAAGATACTCTCGTTTATATTTCATATGTTGAAGAGCGCGCAGTTGGAGCTGATGGCAGAGGATCTTTGTTCAGAAACCTTCTACAAGGCGTACCGAAGCCTTCATTCCTTCCGAGAAGTTGATGCTTCCTTTTCTACGTGGCTGTATACAATTGCCCGCAATACGGTTCTAAGCGAGCTTCGCAAGCAAAAGAATGCCCATCTCTCGCTTGACGAGTCAGGATACATACCGGTAGCCCCGCTAGATGCTGTTCCCGAGCAGCAGGTGCTGCAGAACGAGCGGATGTCGCTAGTGCGTGAGGCGATTAATAATCTTCCTGAGAAGCAGCGCTCTGCCCTTATACTTAGGGAGTACGATCAGCTTGATTATCAGGAGATAGCGAATATACTCGGTCAGACGGTTAGCTCCGTCAAATCCTTGCTATTCCGTGCGAGAGCCAGCGTGAAGCTGCAGCTTGAACCCTATTTTGGAGAACAACTGGCAGTGGAAGAATTTGAAGGGATGAAGACACGATGAAATGCCATGAGGTTCAAGAGGCGCTCGGGGTCTACTGGGATCTCCCAGAGAATGACCCTGAACGAATGGCGATTGATCGGCATCTTCAGCAATGCGAGAGCTGCATGGAGGAGTTTCGCATCTGGGAAGAAAGTGAAGCCATGATTCGCAGTGCTGCGGAAAGTCCAGCCGGGATGGAACCGATGGATGACATTACTCGCGGAGTTATGGAACGGATCTATATGGAGCAAGCCTGGATGCAGCCGATTAACGAGCGCCGTTATCAGCTCAGCAAGGTGTTCAAGCGGAATGTAGCTGCTGTGATCGCATGCTGTATGGCGATGTTCGTCTGCGGATTTGTATATTTTCTATTTGGCGAGCGCACGGACCCGCAAGCAACAGTATCCAATATTACCGGTCTGCTCGATACGGTGAATGCCAATGAAGGCATTTCGCTGATCAGCACCGATTTTTACAATGAAATCCCTGTTGCGAGCATTAGTGATCCCTTTGTGTTGAATGTCGTGCCGACTGTACCGCAATATTGGGTCGCGCTATCGATATTAGGGATTATTGTAACGCTGCTTATACTGAATTGGCTGTCTCGAACTCGAACATAGCTCACGTCTCCAGCGTATGGTGCTGGAGACGTTTGTTTTATGTGGAAATGATTGTATATCGGTGTAATTCCGTCTAAATCGATATGACTTGATGTACAACTTGTTTTGGCTTATATTGTTGTGATAAACAACATCAGACAGGAGGATGAATCATGCAGGATACAAGGAGATTAGGTTGGGTGAGACATGGCAGGACCGACTGGAACGCTCTTGGCAAAATCCAGGGTCAGACCGACATTCCGCTGAATGAGGAGGGGATATTGCAAGCAAGGTCGCTGGCCAGAAGGCTTGCGCAGGAGCCGTGGCAATGGGAGGCTGTCATTGCTAGTCCGTTGTCGCGGGCAATGGATACAGCGCGGATCGTAGCGGATACGCTCGCTATTCCGTTGCTGCCCCCGGATGAGCGGCTCAAGGAACGGAGCTTTGGCGAGATCGAGGGCACTACAGAGGAGGAACGGCTGGAGAGATGGGGAGCACAATGGCGCCAGACCTATACAGGACAAGAGAGCGATGAGTCTGTCAAGGAGCGTGGATTCGCATTCATTAACGATTGGCTAAGCAGAGAAGAGCCACGGCGGTTGCTCGTCGTTACACATGGCAGCTTCCTGACCCAGATGCTTCATGCGCAGTGCAGCGGGCTTGACCGCAGCTATATTGGCAATTTATCCTATTCCGTTGCAGAATACCGTGAGAACAGATGGCACTCTTTGTTGCATAACTGTATGGCTCACCTGAAATAAACCTTCGTCCATACGTTTATTTTCCCATAATCTTCCCATAATGGTTAGTACACCGCATATGAACCGGAGGGGAGATTATGAATCTTGCAGAGATGCTTGGTTACGCAGATATCGGGCAATTGAGCCGCATCGCAGATGTATACCATTGCGACTGCAACAGCCATTCCAAAAATGATCTGATTCAGTCCATACTCCGGGCGATTAGCAATAAAGAAGGATTTAAAAATGTGGTCAGCTCCATGAGCTGGGAGGAGAAGCGATTTTTAAATTCCTTGCTCTTCGATTCGCAAAATGCATTCAGTCTGGAAGAATTGATCGCCCGGGTTCAGCTAAGCCGCTTCGATCTGGAGGCTCAGCACGGCGCAGTTTCCTCTGCGTCGTCCCAGCCTGCAGCATCTGTTAAGCGTGAAGGCTCCGTCACCTCCGCCTCGGGGAATCGTACCAGGAAGGCCAGGGCGGAGGAGCAGAAGCAGCAACCGCAGACGCCGCGGGAGATTATCAGTCGATTCAAGCAGACCGGCTGGCTGTTCAACGGCTTCTCGGGTCCCAGTCGCTACCTGTTTCATATTCCTGATGATCTGAAGACGAGATTTGGAGATGAACTGGCTCGCCAACTGCGCAGCTCGCTTCGCTACACCGGAGAGCCGGAGGGCTTCCGCGATGAGCAGGGGCTGCTTGCAGAGGATCTGCTGGCGCTATTGCATTACACGGCTAGACAGGAACCGCCGCTGAATGCAGAGGGCTCGATGTACAAGCGCAATGTGCAGCAACTGCTGGACAGCCTGCATATTCGCGAGGAGCTGCCTGCAAGGGGAGCGTGGCGCTTCGGTTATGGCAGACGCATCAAGGACTATCCGAATCGTCTCTCGCTGCTCTATGACTATGCTTATTACAATGAGCTGTTAGCGGAGCAAGGCGAGAAGCTGGTATTGACGGCCAAAGGTCAGCGCTGGGCTGAGGAGCGGATACTGGAGGAGCCCACGAGAATCTACCGGTTCTGGCTACGGTTGTACAAGGGAGCGGTGCCGAATCTGCTCTCGCTCGCCGGGTGGGTCGATCGGCTGGCGGATCAATGGGTTACTGTTGCATCGTTGCGCACTGCGCTGGAGCCGCTGATTAAGCCGTATTATTACGACAACCCTTCAGCTATATTTGATGAGCGAATTCTTCGTATGATGATGCATCAAGGCTTGCTGCAGATAGGCGAGAAGCAGGGAGAGGGAATGGTCATTCGTATGACCCGTATCGGCCGGGCGGTGGTTGCTGGTGTCTATGTAGCGGTTCATGACCGCATCGAGCTGGAGTAGGCTGTAGCATATTCCAATGTAGCCGGGGCCATAGCACGCGAGCATCCGGCACCGAGTGAATATGCTTATTAGTAGGAGCAGGTTTAGGGCGTGTCTGAACACTCTGAAGGGAACAGATCTGGCCGAATTTTCGTTCCAGGCAAGGCGCATTTTTGCAGGCGTACCGGGGGTACGTCAAGAAAAAGCAACGCAGCATGGGGCGAAAAGG